>OFFL01000310.1_pt1 | contig 56340 bp, 35 predicted proteins | sample 1521391 | NCBI WGS metagenome assembly OFFL01 (sample SAMEA3504082, study PRJEB24116) | mouse gut metagenome | biome: mouse gut; feature: mouse-associated habitat; material: faeces | place: Denmark | collected 2011
AGTATTGCCGCAAAACCCAATCTTATTCCAGAGGCCGGGTGTGGGCAGAGCCCACGGAAAAGAGCAGTCGGGATGCTTTGTTTTTGGTGCAAAAATTCAGATATTTTTGTATAGAACCATGGAAAACGGTTATACTATAATCAGAAAAATAAATCGACACAAAAATCAATACCATAATTCGACAGCTAGTTGTACATATCTGAATTTTACCGGAAGGATTTTTCCTCCATAGACACAGAAAAATTTACAGCCTCCCCCAATAACATAAAGAATGAGACAGTCCACAGAATTCCGGGCTTTTTCAAGTCCTTGGATTTCCGCGGAACTGTCTCATTCTCTTTCTATCCTGGATTTTTCGGATACTACCTCTCATCCAGATACAGCTGAACCTTATTTTGAATCAAGGCCGCCGCGTCTTTGGCACTCTTGTCTCCATTAAAGAAAGCGGCTGCCTCCTCCATGATGATACTACGAAGCTCTGTCATCATCCAGGTCTCCGGAACTCCCGTATCGAGCAGCTCCACATACTCCTGAAGGTAGGAGCTGCCATCCGGCTTCCCCTCCAGCTCAATTATACTTTTCTCTCCATGCATGAATACGGGGGAATTTCCCGGACGTTCTACCACTCCTTCCGTCAGAATATCCCGTCTCACGGTAGAGGTTCCGTATTCTCTCTGAATTTCCCCGCTTAAAATAAAATTCAAAAAATCAGCGGCGACATCATAGTTCTTTGTATTGGCATTCACTACCGCAAACTGATAGCAGGTCACGCGGCTTCCACATGCCCCTTCTGTAGGATACCCCACACATTGGTAATCTTCCCCGCACATAGCCATGGCATAACTGAACGTCTTCAGGTCGCCTCCCACGGAATAGCTAAGCGCCCTTCCGTCTTCCACTTCAGAAAATCGTTCCTCGTCTGTCATATATTTCCTGGCATCAGGGGCTTCCCCATATTTTTTACATACTTCCAGAAGTCTGATAAACTCCTGTGTGTCAAAAAAACATTTCCCCTGCTCCATATCCAGAAAAGAAGAGGTTCCCTCTTCCACATCCAGCAGAGCAAGGTCAAAGAACATCTGATCCGCCGTCAGACTGGAGTACACGCTGATAAACCGGTCTAAGGGTTCACCCCGGCGCTCTCCTTCATCCAAGAGATCCAATACATCCCGAAAACTCCATGTTTCCCCCTTCCACACCTTCTGCGGTACCAGAAGAGTGCTTATGCTCACCTGCCTGGATATACCATATAAATCGTTTTTTATTGTTCCCTGGCGCAGTACGCTTCCAAAAATCTGCTCCCTGATTTCTTCCGGCAGAACCTGGGAAAGCTCTGCAAGCACTCCCTTATCCTGAAGAATCTCCATTTGATTTCTGTTCACCACAAGAATATCCGGCCCGCTCCCGGAAGTTACCTGCGCCATAATCCGATTTAAGAGAATTGTCTTGTCAGCTCCCGGCTCACAGGTCTCCACCACAATCTGTATTCCCGGATGCTTTCTGGAATATTGGGCGGCAATTTCCTTCATCTGCGCATCTTCCAACAGCTGAAAAATTCTCACCTGAGTCTGCTCTTCTGCGCCCTGGCTCAACAAAAACATACTTGTAACGTCGTCTTTACAGCAGGCAATGGATATATTTCCTTCGTCGTCCACAAATATTGCCTCACAGCTTAATGTATTAAGTCCGTTATCCTGGTAAAAGCGCTCACAGCTTCCTTCCACAGCATTCCAACGCAGAATTCCGCTGTAATCCAGCCAGACAATATCTCCGGAGCCATTGATATACCGGACTGTTGCAGAGGGTCCCTGCCCCCGGTACAGAATTTTTTCGGCATTTCCGTCAAAGCAGAAAATCGTCAGAGCTTCTGTTTCCGGATCTATATATTCAAAAATCGGCCTCCCGTCTAAAAGCTTTCCAGTACATGAGTATATACCAGTCTGATTCCCGGAGATCCCTATCTGCGCAAGAAACTCCCCCTTTTCATTCAGGACACAGATTTCTCCCCCTTTTGAAATGCCCATGACAAAATAATTTCCTTCAATATCCCTGATCAGGTCTGTTGGCTTTCTATCCTCCGACAGCGCTCCGGCCTGCGCAAGCCCCGGAAGCAAATCCGTCATCCCTTCTACCCTGCCGTCCATCCCCAGCCGGAGGGAATAAATCTCCTCCAGCCTTCCGTCTGCCCATCGGCAGACAAACAGACTAAGCTTTCCCCCTGAAACGTCCAGTCCCGCAAGCTCCGCCTGTCCCTGATCCAATGCATCTGCCAGTACAGCCAGCTTTGACGCTTCTTCAGAGGTCAGAGAGTCTGTGGCCCGAAGATCCAGTTCAATTCTCTCCGATTTCAAAGACAGCATATCAATCTGTGTCAGGTAATAGAATTGTTTTCTCTGCCCTTCCAACTCCTTTTCACTTACCAGAATATAAAAGTTCTGCCCTTCTGACGCAGTGTATCGGTCCATTCTCCCCATTCCCGTTGCCGCAACGCCTGAGCTAAGATCATCCCAGTATCCTGACACTGACCATTTATCATCGCTGTCAATAATTTCTCCGTATGCCTTCCACTCTTCCGTCGCCAGGTCATAATGATCCCTTTGCCCGGACGACACACTGCTGCCGACTTCCGACGCGTCATTTCCCGTATCCTCACCGCACCCTCCTGTCATAAACGCCAGAAATATGGCGCAACAGATCACCACAAACATTCTGCTCATTTTCCCCATTTTTATCTCCTCGAGATTAAAAACGGCATAAGCACTCTCAAAAGCACCCTTGAGAGCACCTATGCCGTTCCTGCTTTGTCAACTTATTATCTCTTGCACATATTATACTTGGAGAAGCAATGTACGTTGCTATGTTTTTCCGAGCATGTCCTATTTTCTGTATAAAGAACAGCATTACATCCTGCACACTTAATTGTGTGTGGACCTGACACGATAGTAACTGCACACTGCGAAATGTAGCCATTCGGTTCTTCCACCATATGACCATATGCCGTTGTTTCTCGAACATAGCCGCATGTAGCAGTTGTTGCTTCTGCGTAACAGTTTGGTGTTTTGGTACACGCCTGTACACTTTGTGAATAGCCTAAACACATTAATCCTATAGCCAACAATATTGCCATACACTTTTTAACCATTTTTAATTCTCTCCTTTCCTATTTTGATATAATCATACCACACATCAATATTAATATCAAGATTTTTCCCTGTCCTTCTTCTCTCTCACCCTAAAATAAATCTGATAGGGCTCGTAGCCGATCTCATTGAGCTTGCGGAAGGAAATGCCGGGATCCTGATTTTCCGTGCGGTAGAAGGTGCGGAAGGTTCCCCATTCGCGCTCCGTATCGGGAGAAAGCTCTTCCGTGGGATCCGGACTTTCCGTATTCAGAACCCTCTCCTGCTCCGTGATTCCCGCCAAAACGTCGGCGCCGTAACGGAAAGCCCCCATCTGAGGGTCATCCGGAAGCGGAATAAACTGAAGTCCCACAGGCAGCGTAAGCTCCACCCTGTCGCCGTCCTTCCACTCCCTTTCCAGGGAAAGAAACTCATCCGTGTGCTCTGTCTTTGCTATCAGTTCACCATTGATATAAGCCTTTGCCTCATCCATAATCCAGTCCGGGATGCGCAGATACAGCTTAAACTGCGCCCCGCCTTCCCCTTCCAGATGTATGGTAAATTTATATTTCCTGAAATCCGGTTTATTTGCAAAGGCCGCCGTCACGGCATTCACGCTCTGCCGCACATTGTTTTCGGAGGAATTCATCAGGCTTCCATTCATATAATCCTGCCGCTGGGACAGCCTGATCCTGCAATCTCCCATCTCAAAATCGGCCTCCGAATCAGCATACGCCGCCACATAAATTTCCCTCTCCCGCTGATAGTACAGATAGCGGTTCCAGGCCGCGTTGGCCTGAACCATGGTACCGTGACAGCAGAAGAAACTGTCCATTTCCCCTGCCCAGTCTTTTCTGCTGGCCGCCTTCATGGGAAGGAAATAAGTAAGCAGGCCCCTTCCGGAGCTGCCCTTCCAGGGCATCCCCTGCCAATAGGTCTGGGCCATGACGCCGTTTCGCAGATTATACTCCATATAATGCAGATAGGAAGGATCTGCGGTCTGCCGGAACAAAAAGTCTGCCAGCCGGACCATATTGTATACGGTGCAGTGCTCCTGGTTTTTGTCTCCCAGCCTGGCCTTCAGCTTTTTCCTGGGAGTCCACACCTCCCCCTGGGTCTGGCCGCCGGTGGCAAAATATCCTCTGTCCGTCACCGCACATTTCCAATAACACCGGACAATATCCAGCCATTTTTCCCCGCCGGTCACCTCATAGGCTCTGGCACAGCCCAGGATCTCCGGTATGGTGGTATTGGCATGCATGTTCGTGAGTACGTCCTTGCCCTCCAGCAGAGGCTCAAACAGGCGCCCTCTGTAATACCTGCTCAAAAGCTCCCGGTATTTCTCTTTGCCGGTAATCTCTAAAAGATCCGCCCACACCTCCAGCATCCCGCCGGTTTCGATATCCAGAATATTGTCAAATTCCTCCCTGGTATAGCTTCCGCTCCACCGGTAAAACCAGTCCGCCAGTTTGTCTGCAATGGTCAGGGCGTTCTCCAGATCCATCAGCCGATATACATCCACCAGCCCCATAAACAGCTTATGAACATTGTACTGCGGCGCCCAGATATTTCTTCCTTTTCCGATCCAATACAGATATTTTTCCGGAATGGGACACACCCACTCTCCGCCGTTGTCCTGCTGGCACCGTTCCAGCTCCTCCAGAATCGTCTCCGTCTTGGCCTTCAGTTCCCGGTCTCCCGATTCCTGATACCGCATTGCGGCTGCCGACAGCCAATGGCCCAGAAAATGCCCTCTCAGCTGACAGCTGGGATCCTCCCAGCCTCCCATGGCGTTTAAATCCATTCCTCTCCCGGAAACTCTTCCTGCCTCCAGCATATAATTTCGCAGTAAATATCTGTTTTCCAGCTTCATCAAATACTGCCGGTTCGCTTCCTCCCTGCGAAGAAGCTCCCCCTCCTGCAATTTTACAGCCTTTCCCTTTAATTCTCTGATCATTCTCTCTCCTTTGAATATCAAACCCGCAAATTATTACAGACACTTATATCAGCCTATTCAACCTATTCCACATCCGGCACGGAAGGATCCAGTAAAGCCCCCAGATACGCCTTTTTGGGATTCATGTCTCCGTCAAACAGCAGACCGTATTCTCCTGTACGCCAGGACAGATCATCATTCATCCCCCATACCGTGATCCCCGTGATGGGATATCCCTCCTCCTGAAGAGCCTTCATGTTCTTAAAAAACGACTTGTATTTCCTGGCCTGGGATAAAAACGTCGATTCACTGTTGTCCTTCACGCCGATATCCAGCTCCGTGGACTGCACCTCATACCCTGCGTCGCAAAACTGCTTAACCGCCAGCATGAATTTATACTGGATCTTGTCGCTGGTGCTTAAGTGGGACTGCATACCGATGCCGTCGATGAGCCCTTCCTCCCTGGCCTGTGCCAGACGCTCCAGAATCAGATTCGCCTTATCCATGCATCCATAGTCATTGTAAAACAGCTTCATATCCTCCGACGCATATTTCCGGGCAAAGACAAACGCCTGATAATAATAGTCCTCTCCCACCACATCATACCACAGATTGTCCTTCATCCGCACGCCGTTTTCGTTCCCGTTCCATGGGTCAAAAGCCTCATTCACCACATCCACCGCATAGATCAGCCCGGGATAATATTCCTGAAAATACCCCAGCACATCGGCTATGTAATTTTCCATCCGCCCCAGCATCACCTGTCTGTCCACCAGCTTCCCGTCCTCCGTATAGTCCTCCGTAAAGAACCACCTGGGCGTCTGACTGTGCCATACCAGAGTATGAAAACGAATCTTCATATTGTGCTCCAGAGCAAATTCAATGGCCGGCACGCAGGCGTCAAAATGCACCGCCGCCTGCAGATTCGTTTCCTTCAGCTTCTTCTGGCTGCCTTCCTTGTCCAGCAGATAATCGGGCTTCATCTCGTTTTCACAGGTTATACTGTTAAAATTATTCAATATAACCTCTTCAAACTCTTCCATATTTTCAAATATATACCCCGACAATGCCACGCCTATAGGAAAATTATTTTCATAAAACGCCGCAAGCCCCGGCCTGTCCATTTCCGGTTCCGTGGCTTCTGTGCCGCCCTCATTCTGCTGATCCGCCAAACTTTTCTGCTGATCCTCCGGACTCTCCTGTCGGTCCGCCGGGCTCCCCTCCTGTCCGGGCGCTTCCCCGCTGTTCTCATCCTGCCCATCTTCTTCCGCTCCGGAATCATCTCTTCCGTCTGCTTCTGTCTGCACGCTGTCCCCTGTGTTGGTGTTATTTTCCTCCCTGGGCTGTCCGCATGCTCCAAGGCAGATGGCAAGCCCCGCCCATACTGCCCCCCACTTCCAGATCCATTTCTTCATGTTCCTCTCCTCTGCCTTCCCCGGACTTGGCGGCGCCTTCTGCAGGCTTCCGCAGAGTCCTCTTTATTTGTAATACTGAGCCTGGGCCTCAAACATTTTCGCATAGATACCGCCGGAGATATTTACCAGCTCCTCATGGCTTCCATACTCGGCGATGCCGCCCTCGGAAAACACCGCAATTTTGTCACAAAAACGACAGCTTGACAAACGATGAGAAATATAGAATGCCGTTTTGTCCCCCACCAAACTGTGAAATTGCTTGTAAATCTCATATTCAGCCATAGGATCCAGCGCCGCCGTAGGCTCATCCAGGATAATCACAGACGCATTTTTATAGAGCGCCCTGGCAATGGCCATCTTCTGCTGCTCTCCTCCCGAGGGCTCTATCCCGTCTTCCTCAAACATTTTAAATACCGGGGTGTCCACGCCCTTTGGAAGCTTTTGCGTCATCCCGTCCAGACCTGTCAGCTTCAGGATTTCCTTCAATCTGACCTGGTCCATGTTATCGAAAACAATATTCTCCCCAATGGAAAATCCGAATATTTTAAAATCCTGAAACACCGGAGCAAACTGGCCGACATATTCCTTGTAGTCATACTCCATAATGTTTCGCCCGTCCACCAGGATCTCCCCCTCCGTGGGATCATACAACCGGCATAACAGCTTGATAAAAGTAGTCTTTCCTGCTCCGTTCAGTCCTACAATGGACAAATGCTCCCCCGGCTCCACGGTGATATTGACCCCGTCTAAGACCTTCTTGTCTGTTCCCGGATAAGCAAACGTCACATTCCTGAATTCGATACGGTGCTCCCCCGGCTTCACATGTGCCGTCCCCTTGGGCATAGCCTCAGGATACTCCATAAAAAGCACATATTCATAGGCGTAATTGCATCGCTTCATCAGCTCTTGTACATTCCACACCAGTCCTCCTAAGGTGGCGTCCAGTCCTCCGGCGGCGGAAATCATCTGCGTGAAAATCCCGATGGAAAAGGCTTCCCGGATCACCAGATATCCTGCGTAAAAATACGTGATCAGAGACCGGACCAGTCCCGCTCCATCCAACGCCAGATTGTAGGGGTAGCCCTTGTCCGCCCGCCATTTCCAGGCGCCGATGCTTTCCTCCGTGTACTTCTTCCACTTTTCCACCAGCATCCGCCGGGCATCATACAGACGGATATCCTTTCCGAATCGAAAGTCCACTACCTCCCATCCAAAATAGCCAAACAGACGGTTGCTCTTGGAAAGGTTCCCATAAGATATCAATTCTATCTCATTGAGTTTAGACCGAATCCACCCGCTGATTACGACGTAAATCAATACAACGATCAAAAGGGCAGGCGCATGCACAGTGATAACCGTCACAAAGCCTGCGATTTTAAAAACATTTCCTATAAACATAAAAACCTGTTCACCGATTCCGTATGCCCCTCCCGAATACCAGGACATTCCCGTGACGGCCTTTTCCAGCTGATCCAGCGCCTTTTTATCCTCTGTCAGCTGAAAATCCAGTCCCATGGAATGCCGGCTGATCTCCATGGCAAAATAGTTATCCAAACGCTCCTGATACTTTTGAAGCGTCGTATTCACACGAGCCAGCAAAATCGACAGAACACACTCACCTATAACCAAAACGGCGGCATATGTCGCAAGCGTTCTTACATTGCGCCCGCCGCACAGCTCATCCACCAAAAGAGGCGTCAAAAAAAGACCCAAAAAAGGCTGGAAAATCTGGATCAGCGTCTTTAATGCCTCCATCACAAAAAACCATGGATACTGTCTGCCTGCCGTGGAAAACAGCGTCCGGATCACCGGAAACAGTTTTTGAATGGTTTTGATTTCTTTACCGTCCATTATGCCTGCGCCTCCTTCCGTTCCTCCTGATAATACTGCGCCTGCATCTCGAACATTCTGGCGTACTCTCCGCCCTGCTCCATCAGCCGGTCATGAGTCCCATATTCAATCATTCTGCCATCCATGAACATGGCCACCTTATCGCAAAACCTGGTGGACGCAAGACGATGGGAAATATACACGGCAGATTTCTCTCCGATCATCTGGTCAAACCGTTCATAGAGCTGCTGCTCTGCCAGCGCATCCAGAGCGGATGTGGGCTCGTCCAGCACCACTATAGGCGCGGCCTTATAAAGGGCCCTGGCCAGAGCCAGCTTCTGCTTCTCTCCCCCGGACAGATCCACCCCGTCCTCGGTAATAACCTTCAACAACTCTGTCTCAATCCCCTTGGGCAGGGAGCTTATCTTGTCTCCCAGACCAGCCTGATCCGCCGCCCTCTCCGCCCTGGAGCAATCCGTTTCCTGTGCTGTTTTCATGGAGATGTTCTCCGAAATGGGAAAAGCCAGGACCTCCACATTCTGGAACACGGGAGAGAAAAGCTTATAATACTCCTCCCTGGAAAACCGCCTGATATCCACCCCGTTCAATGTTATACAGCCTTCCGTAGGATCGTAGAGCCGAAGCAGCAGCTTGATCATAGTGGTCTTTCCGGCGCCGTTTAACCCCACCACCGCCAGCTTTTCCCCCGGATGAAGAGTCAAATTCAGATGCTCCAGCGCATTCTTCTCCTGCTTATGATATCGATAGCTCACATCATGAAACTCTATAGTCCACTCCCGGGACGCAGGAATAGGAATGGTCTCCTCCTTTCCCCTGCAGTCCAGTTCTATAAAAGTTCTGAAATCATCTACCTCCAAAGACGCTCTCTCATAGTCGCCAAAACGATGCAAAAACTGAAGAAGACTTTGAGAGAAGGCAGTTGCCAGCGCAAGATATAAGGTAAAGCTTCCGATGGATAAGCCCTTTTTCAGCACAGCATAAAACAATGCCCCGTAAATCAGCCCCTTCCCAACCACAAAAAGCAGTTCAACCACCAGAGAATGACGAAACCACAGCTCCCTGCAGTGATCCATACGATCCTCTCTTTTGGCATAAACATCTTTCTGCTTTTTTAACAGAAAACCGCTTAAATGAAACAGCCGGATATCCTTTGCAAAATCAAAATCCTGGGTAATGCGGGACATATAATGCACCTGTCTCCACACCGGAGCCAGCTTGTCCCATACCTCCTTTTTATCCGTTCTGATGATCTTCCTATAATAAAAAAACTGCAGAATGCAAAGCCCGGTCAACGCCGCCACAAGCCAGGGACTCAGCACCACAACGGATCCAAAGGTTACGACTACGGTAAAAAGCTGTCCGCCCAATGTGACCATCAGGTTCATCATCCCCTCCACACCGTTGTTGTTCCCTCCGGTGGCCTGAGTGGCGCGCTCATGGACATCCAGAACCTCAGGACTTTCCAGCATCTGATAGTTCAGGCCAAGCACCTTGTCCACACGTTCCAGGATCATCTGCATCCTCACATAGATAAAGCGGTACCAGGTTTTATTTTGTGAAAAGACATTGCCAAAAGTCAGCGCTGCGGCGCCCCCTCCCACTATCAGCAAAAGCCATAAAAGCCGCTGCGTCTTCTCCTCCATCCGTGCCTGCATCTGCACCAGATCGATCACATACTTTCCTATGAATCCCCAGTAATAAGATAGTATGGACCCACACACAATCCCCAGAAGCGCTATGGGAATCACCGCCGGACAATATTGCTTCAGCTTTTTTACTATATACACCGTATTTTTCCATGTGCCGAACCGCCGATGCAACGGATTATCGGCACTATCTTTATATTCCCCCACCATATCCTCCTGACCAGGAAAAAAGAATCCTGCTATTGAAACTGCCAGGTTTCAATCTCATATCCCTCTCCGTAAAAAATGAAAAACAAATCATGCACCCCGCTTACCTGCTCCACCATAGCCGTGTATTTTCGAAATTCCTGATTTGCCAAAGCCGCCTCTTCTGAATCTGTCCCCTCCAGGCGCTCTCCCTTCGAAGCATCCACAGGTACATATCCGATCACCTCTCCATCCGGTCCGTCCAGTCGAAGACAAATTACGCCCTCCTTCTGAGCGCCTGGCTTTGCCGTCACTACAAACTCCCGGGGACCTGCGTCTCCAAAATCCACGCCCTGAACCTTGATAAAGTCTCCCGTATGGATGCCTGCCACAGCCATATTTCCACAGCCGAAATTTTTACTGACTTCGTCCGAAGGCACACACTCCACACCGCCCATAACCGCCATGTTCGCCGCCCGGTTTTCCTCATAGGGATTCACATAGCAAAGCTGCTGCCGTCCTTTGAGCGTCTGACGAATGGTGCCGATGACGCCGTCCTCCCCCATGGCAAACTGGTCGATATGGGTACAGCGGTAGCCCTTCTCCACCCCCATAGCCCCTTCCAGCACCCTGGTGTGATAGGCAATGTACCAGTTCTCCTGAAATTGGAATACACAGTGATGATTATTTCCGTACAAACCGAACACACTGCCCGGATTCTTCAGAATGGTTTCCTGCAGTGTAAAGGGACCCATGGGACTGTCGCTGACCATACAGGCAATCTCTGCATTGCGAAATCCATACTGCGCCGTTCCCGCCTCATCCACCTGCCAGTTGGTACAGTAGGTATAAAAATACTTTCCCCCCGCCTTATGGATACCGGAATCCTCAAATAAATAAGGCACATCGATTTTTTGAGGCTCCCCCACAATGCTGATCATGTCCTCACCCAGCTCCACCACCCTGGCAGTACCCGGATCAGACTGCTTTCCCTCCGGAACGCCGCCTCCGAAATACAGATAAGCCCTTCCGTCGTCGTCCATCAGCACCGCCGGATCAAACAGCCAGAGCACATCGCCGCAGTTGGGTGTCTGCCTGGTGATCAAGCCCTTCCCAAGAGGATCCCGAAAAGGTCCCGCCGGGCTGTCCGCCTGCAGCACACCGATGCCGCCTCCCGCATCTGCAAAATAGAGAAAAAACTGCGGCTTTCCTTCAATTTCCTTCCAGGCGGCCGCCGGCGCCCAAGAATTGCGGGCCCAGACAGCGGCGCCCTGTTTCGATGCCGCCTGTATGGCGCCATGATCCGTAAAGTTCACCATATCCGCCGTGGAAATCACACGGATCTGACTGATCTTCCCATAGGTATTTTCCGCGACCTTCCCCTCCCCGTCATATTCAAAGGCATCCCCGGTCATATAAATATACACTCTGTCACCATAGACCATGGCGTAAGGATCTGCGCCAAAGCTCTGTGTCATCAGGGGGTTCGCATGGTCCATTCCCTTATAGCTCTCCGTAAGCTCTATTCCCTCAAAAAATTTCATATAATCCTCCCGTTCTTCCTCTGGCTGCGGGGCCGGCGTCTGCACCACTCCGGTGTCAGGCCGGGAAGCCCCTTCCCTGCCGCAGGCGGCAAGAAAAAGGCTTCCCCCTATTGCAAGACATAATACGAGTCTATGCAAGAACCTGGCGCTCTTCATCTGATTCCCCCATCGCCTCATAGGAAAAGCATCGGAAACAAGCCCGGCGCTTCATGTCAGAATTCTCTACGGAATTTTGCGCCATACCTTCCCCGCTGTCAGCTCTCATTCTCTCTTCCACAGCATACATTCCCACCGTACATCCCACAAAACCGCCTGCTGTCTCCGTGGACAAGCTGCTGATATCCACATTCCGGACGATCATCTTTTCTTCGCCCTCTTCCTCTATTCCAAGGTCTGCCTCCAGACCTCTCACCCGCAAAAGCAATGTAAGTTCCCGGGCTTTTTCATCCTTCCGGGTCCCGCCCATGCCCTGGGACGCACACATCTGAATGTTTCCAAGCACCCGGTCCTGTCCCTTCTCGCACAGAAGCGCCTCTGCCCGGTTTCCGGAAAGCTCCAGCCGCAGATGATATTCGTTACTCTGCAAAAGCACCAGCCCGGCCTTACAGCAATCCTCTCCCTGAGGGAAGCTGTCCCTGTCCACACAGACCTTTGCCTGAAAACTGTGATGCTGTTGCCTGATTCCTGCAAAGGAAGGACTCTCAGTCTCCTTCAAAGAAGCCGCGCCGAATTTCAGCCGCAATCCCTCTCCCTCTTCCAGAGAGTACATATCCCTGTCCGGATTTCGCAGAAACAGGAACTCATCTCCAAGCCTCTCCCTTTTTTCCCGGGTAAAATCATACGTCCTGCTGCTTGCGGGACAGCAATTCCTAAAACCGCTTCTGCAGGTAAACGACTCTTCTTCCTTCCAGGGATCCCACTGCGGCAGATCGATTTCCACCTGATCTGTCAGCATTCCCGCTCCCGGGTTAACCACCGGCCATCCATTTTCCCACACCACTCTGGCCAGGAAGGTCTCCCGTCCCATGGTGGTATAGCCCTTCTTTGGACGAACCGCCAGCATAACCATGTACCATTCTCCCCGGGGCGTCTGGATGATATCTCCGTGCCCCACATACCGGATAGGATAATCCTTTCCCAGATGCCTGTGCGTCAGGATGGGATTACAGGGATTGTTTTCATAGGGCCCCCAGATATTACGGCTTCTGCACACCGTGACTGCATGATCGGGCCCTGTTCCACCTTCTGCATGCAGAATATAATAATAGCCGTCCTTTTTGTACAGATGAGGACCCTCCGGCCAAATCACATCCCGCAGAGCGCCGTTCCATACATCCTTGGCTTCTCCTGCCAGCTCCATCCGTTCAAGATTCAGCTCCTGGATCCAGATATACCAATCTCCATTATACCTGCATCCCTGTCGGTTGGGCCTTGTTCCGATATAGTAGCATTTTCCGTCATCATCAAAAAACAGGCAGGGATCGATTCCCTCTGCCCCCCGGATAAAATAAGGCTCCGACCAGGGACCTTCCGGATTCCTGGCCGTAACAAGAAAATTGCCTCCCCCTGAAACATTGGTGCAGATCAGATAAAAAGTGCCCTCATGATATCGAATAGCAGGCGCAAAAAGCCCTGCGGAATGCCCTGCCCCCTTCAAAGGAAGCTGGGACGGCCTGTCAAGAGCGTTGCCCAGCTGCTCCCAGTGGCACAGATCCCTGCTGTGCATCACCGGAAGTCCCGGAAAATAGGCAAAGGTAGAATTCACCAGGTAGTAGTCTCCCCCCACGGCACAAATGGAGGGATCAGGATAAAACCCCGGCATAATTGGATTTTGTGCAATAACAGACATTTTTACCTCCCTGCCCGCTTTACAGTGCGAACCTTCTGTAATAAAGAACTTTCATGAATCCTGCGTTTTCAAACACCCGAAAAATTCGGGATTCTGCTTAGGAAAAAAGGATGGTACCCGGAAAATACCATCCTTTCGTCCATTTCTCTGTACTTTTGTGGATTACTGTTTATTTATTGATTTCTTCCAGATAAGCAGCCCACACAGGTCTGATGGTCTCTGCCTGCTGCGCAGGTGTGTTATCTTCGTTCAGCGCCCAGAAAAGATCGGGACCAAGGTCAAGTCCAGGTACCAGCGTATGATAGGTCAGGAAACCATTAGTCTCCAGTCTGGCAATGGTCAGGTCAACGGATTCCGTATCTCTAAAGGATTTATAATAGTTGGACTTGAAAGCCTCCTCCACAGTGTATCCGGGAACCACCTCTGTCCACAGGTTGTATGCAAAAGCCAGCTTCCAGGCCTTCTCCTCATCATAGCAGGCCGGAATAACCACCGGGTTATTCATCCACGCATTGGTATAATCATCCATTCTGGGGCCCATGGGGAAGCACACAAATCCGAAATCGTCTTTCATATCTTCCATCTGTCCTGCTCTGTAAGCCTCGTCAGCCATGAAGCAGGCTTCACCGTTTATATAAGCGGTAATCCAGTAATCCCATGCGGCATCCTCAGGATATGTCATCTCATATTTGCCCAGCATATCCAGCGCCCAGTTCAGCGCCTCCATGGTGGCATCGGATTCCAGCGCATTGTATAAGTTACCGTTCTCATCCTTTCCGATAAACTCTCCGCCGTTGGAGTATACGGCCAGAGGATACAAAACAGAGGTGAAATTTGCCATGGCATATCTGTCGATCACACCGTCATTATCGGTATCTGCAGCCACCTTCTGGCACATTTCCTCAAATTTCTCCCAGGTCCACTCCATGTTTTCCTGCAGATCGTAGATCTCCTGAGGATCAATACCGGCTTCCTTCAAAAGTCTCTTGTTAAAATACATTCCGCCCTTAGCCTCAGGGAACTCACCGCTCATGCCGTAAATGGCATCCCCCATGGAAGCCAGCTCCTCATGAGTCTTGTTGCCCCATTTACTTTCGGTAAAGTCCAGGCAGTCCAGCTTGCTCAGATCCCACATCAGACCGCTCTTCATAGCGGAAATGAATTCTGCGCCGGGACGAAGAATAAACAGATAATTCTCATCGCCGCCTGTGGTGGCATAGTTTACAAAATCTTCAGGGGTAGAGCCATAATCACTGATCTGTTTCTGTACAAAGGTAAAATTATAGGTCTCCTGGATCCACTCCCGATACTCATCCCGGGCTTCATCGTAAGCGCTGGGATTCTCTATCGGCTTATCAGGATCTGTCCACCAGTCCCGAAGGACGATCTCCATACCGCCCAGGTCGTAGGGTTCTCCGTTCTCGTCTGTAAGCACCGTATATTTTCCCAAGTCCCCTTCTTCATCCGGAGTCTCTTCACCAGCGCCCTGACCCTCTTCGGAGCTTTGCTCTTCGTTGGAGCTTTGCTGATCAGAATTCTGGCTTCCCTGATCGGATGGAGTGCTATCGTTGTTGCCACAGCCTGCAAGACCTGCTACCATAGCCGCTGTCAGAACAGCTGCCATCAACTTTTTAAATTGTCCTTTTTTCATAGTTAACCTCCTTTATATTAACACATCCCACCCTCTCCCGCCGGCGCTTCTGTGTTCCGGACACCGCGCCGGCGTGAGGACGATGATGATATGTTTTACATTTTGATACCTGAATTGCTCAGGCTTTCCACAAATCCCTTCTGTGCAAACAGATACAGGATCAGCAGCGGTACGATCACCATCAGGGTTCCCGTAGATACGATGCAATTGATGTATCCTACGGAGGCTCCTGCCGTCTTCATTGTATTTGTCATATAACTGCTCAGACGATCCCCGATAATGGCAAGCTGTGTTGCCAAAAGCCTTATGTTGCCCAGAAACATTTTGGAATAGAAGCCGTCTGTCCACTGCCACACAAAGGAAAACAGAAAGCAAGAGGTCAGAATGGGCTTGGCATCCGGAAGCATAATTCTCAGGAATGTTTTCAGGGTACCGCAGCCGTCCACATAGGCCGCCTCCTCCAGCTCCTTGGAAATATTGCGAAAAAACTGTCGAATCATAAAAATATACAGTCCGTTCTTCAATCCCATACAGCCGGCGCTCATCATATAGTAAGGAATCAGGGAGCTTCTCAGGTTTATTGTGTCTCCGGTAATCAGCTTACCCAGCCCCAGCACATCAAAATACCTAAAATGCAGATACAATGATGTGGATATAGTCTGAGGCGGAATCACAATTACCAAAATCACGCAGGCAAACCAAAACTTTTTCATGGGAAAATTAAATCTGGCAAATCCATATCCCACCAGGGTACACATGCCGATCTGTAAAATTGCAATGGTCAGCGATACCCCTATGGTATTTAACAACGTCTTTCCGTAATCCATGAACTGCGCTGCCAGCTTGTAATTATCTGTAGTAAAATTCTTCGGTATGGAAATGATCATGGCATCATACAGATCTTTTTCTGCCATAAAGCTCACCGATATTTTGCTGAGAATGGGCTGCAGGATCATAAAACACATTCCAAACAGCAGGAAAAACCTGATCACTCGAAAAGAGAGATCATATATGGTTTTTTTCAACAGATACCCTTCCGACTTTCTGTTCCGTTCCCAGAAAGCATTGACGCGGCTCCCGGCAGTTTTCCTGTTAGTCATAATAGTAGACCCCCTTTGAAATGATCCCTGAGCTGATACCGATGATTACAAGTACTGTGGCAAAATAGATCCACGCCATGGCCGATGCAAAGCCGTAATTCAGATTCACAATCATGGCCTCACTGATCTTTTCCATGACCTCGTTGTCGGATCTCATACAGAAATCCACAATGGTGTAAATCCAATTCACCAGAAACAGCGAGCTGATCATGGGAAACGTGATTTTCCAAAGCTTCTCCCAGGAGGTGCAGCCCTCAATGTCCGCCGCTTCATACATGCTGTCGGAAATGGTCTGCAGCCCTGACAGAAAGATAATAATCTGAATACCTGAGGCAATGGCCACATCGTATACCCCGTCCACGATCTCGAACACGGTCTCAAAGGCTCTGGTGCCGATTCCGGCAGTGATGAGAATCTCCTGAATGGCATCCGTGATGCTGGACCCGTTGGTACTGTTCTCAATGACCTCCTGCATGCCGGAAAGCAGCGAGTTGTTGAATTCCACCCCCAGGATCACTCCCGAGGAAAGAATCACCGGCAGGAAAAAGATCGCTCTTACCAGTGCCCTGCCCTTAAATTTCTGATTCAGGATCAAAGCCACAAAAAAGCTGAAAACCATTATGGCCAGAGAGTTGATGAACATTCTGGACAGCTCTTCTGTCAGCAGTCTGTTGAACTCTGTGTCCACGGTGAGCGCCCTGTCATAGTTGAAAAGCTTTGCAAACACGTAATTGAAGCCTCCCGGTCCCAGCTGCACGTCGCAAAAGCTCATATACAGAGACTGAAACATGGGTTTCACCATAAACACAAGAAATCCTGCAATAAATGGCGCGATGAACAAATATCCGGCTATCGCCTTGCGTTTCTGAAGACCTGCCAATTTCTTATGATTCTTCATACAAAACTATCCTTTCTGTGCCGCCTGGCAACGGGTCAGCGGACCACTGCATAATCCCTTGCCGGGATGACCTTCCCGTCCACGGTCTGATCCTTATAGCTGTAGTTGACATATACCCTGGTACCATCCTCATAGGTAGTACATGACAGCTTTTCCTGAAGGTATTCATGATCCACCATCCTCTGCCGGAAGATATGCCCCAGCTCCTCATTGTATCTGGTATAAATCTGTGTCAGCTTTTCCTGCCATCCGCTGTAGTCCGCCCCGAAATATCGGCTGTACTCCGTATTCTGAAGTGTAAAACAGGATTCCTTCATCAAAGTAAAGGACAGGCCGGCTCCATATTCCGCAGAGGTCAGCAGCTCCTCTTCATAATCCTGAGCCAGATTCAGAGACTCCCCCGTATAATTTACATATCCGTGGACTGCCATCTGAAAAACAGGAACCTTTCGATCTATAATGGTATAATTATCCCCTGCGAGATCCATGTTGGTGATTATGTCACTGTAAGGAACCGCATAGTCATTTCCCATATTTATCATAATGTTCATGCCGGAATCCTTGATCTGACGCAGCCTGCTCTCCTGGCTGTCCAGAGCCGCCTGTCTGGAGACCACGGTATCCTTGGTGAAATCCGAAGACAGATCTTTTCCGATATCATGAAAGGACACATTCGCCTGATACTCCTCAGCCGTCTCACACAGCTTCACGGCCATCTCATCAATGAGCCCTGCATTCAACAGATAATAGGTATCCTGAGTTTCTCTCTTTGCATAGGTAACCGTTGAGTACTGATACAGCTCTGCCTTCTCGTCGCTGGCAAACCTGGCCGCATCCCGGTATTGAAGAAATCCGTCCCGGATATCGCTGTCATAAGCGTAATTAGTAATTCCGTCCAGGTAGAAATCCATATCATTATCCGCTGCAAACCGGATCAGAGACTGCAGATCCTTCTTACTGCCCAGGTTTCCCACCAGCTTTACTCTCTTAAGAAGCTTCTGGTTTATCCCTCCGTTCATCCAGCCTGTAAGCTTCACTGAAATATTTTTGATGCCGTTCCCGCAAAGATCCTCCAAAATCTCCTGTGCCTCCCGGTAACTGGTAAGCTTCAGAGGCCGGGATACGGGAATTCCCAAAAACTGTGTTACCTTATCCGCCGCACCTAAAATCTCTATTACCGTTGGTGTTTCCGTATCCTCATTGAGTGTGAGGTATCCGGGATACTTCTCCAGAAGATAATCCTGGTAGATCTTTGCCATATCCACATACTCCCCGGAATCAATAAACCGATATCGGTTCACCAGCGTATCATCCGGCAGCCCCTCCTCATACACAAACATCTTTCCGTTATATTTATCACTCACATCATACTGCTCTCTGCGGGCGATATTGTAAATTGCATTCACCCAGTTATAGCTGCTGTTCCTGCCGCTGATATCTGCCTGAATGGAAGCATAGGGCGCCCCCTTTTCCAGAATACACAGGAAGGAATCCTCTCCCTTTGCAATTCCAAACACATTATAATAAGTCCGTGTCTCATGGACGATAGCCGACCTGTCCTGGCTCATATCCCATCCATAGACATTGGCATAATAGCTGTTCTGGGCCAGCTTGCCATTGTTGAAATCAATGATGGCGCCGCCTCCCTCCGGTACCAGCATATATCCCTCGTCCGAAGTTGAGCCTGCCCCAAAATACGGAAGCACACTCAGGTACAGTAACGGATATTCCTCCTCGTATTCAATCTCTCCCATGGCCACTTCTACAACCAGGTCGCCGCCCTCCAGGCGGTAGCTCATATTCACATTGAACACCGGCTTATCGGAAACTGTTACCGTCAGATCCAGCTCTTTGTCTCTGGCATAATCCTCCAGGGTGTATCCGGCCTCGGCAAAAATAGTTTCGAATTTACTCTTAAGGTTATCCTTTAAGGAACGCGAGACATAAGCTATCTCCGTTTCCAGAATGGGGTAGCTGGCCAGAAGCTCTTCCTTGTTATCCTTCTTCCCCAGGTTATTGATGTCATATTTTTTATAATACTGCTTTACCAGCGAAGCATCGGATTCGCTCATGTTCTTCAACAGATCTTCCATTTGCTCTTCAATGATCACCGGTGGAATAATATATTCCTTTTCCATATCTCCTACCGAATAGAACACTTTGATCGAATCCTCGGAAGCCTCCACATCATAAATCTTTTTTTCCATACTGTAGGTGTAATTGGGATACAGTGTATCCACACCGTTGATGGTGCTGTAGGTCAAAAGCAGCGTAGACTTCAGCTTTTCTTTCTCCGACACCAGGGCTAACGGATCCTCGTCAGCCTCCGGAGGATTGGAATACCATACCGCGCCGGTCTCCTTCACCGTCAGGGAAAACTGTGTGGTCTGAGCATCCATCACAAATTTCAGCTTGTCATTTTCCAGAACAAATTCATTCTCTTCTCCCTCGTAGCCGTTTACCCTGATAACCTTCTCCGGCTCCGGCTCCTCATGCCAGAAGATTACGATTCCGATCCCCGCTGCAATAAACAATAGAATGATCAGGGGAGCGGCAAGGCTCTTCAGCTTTTTGATCAACGCCGCCTTTATCTCCGCTTTTCTCACTGCCTTATCCTTTTTCATAGCGCTCCCTCCTGTTACATCCGGAAAATGATTTCCCTGTAGAGGGAAACGAAATATGCGATCCCCTGACTGATCATGCTGAAGAACAAAAGCAGAATAAAAATCATGATCAGCATGGCAAATATAGTGCCGATGGTGCATAATATGGTCTTGCTTACCTTATACTCATGAATCTCCATCATGGCTGTGATCAGCAGCACCGCGCACCAGGCCACAGACAGATTGCTAAGCACCGCATAAAACTCATATTCATCCACCGTTATTATGTTGCTGAGTATAATCAGAGGAAACTGAAACAGGGGATAGGGCGCTATTGCATAGCAGGAAGCCATGTAAACCTGTTTCAGGGTTCCTTTTCCGTCGAACAGGGTGGTCAGAGCCCAGTTTCCCACACACCAGAGAAGGAATGGGAAAAGAATACTGGCCAGGTACAGGAAAATATTGATTCCCTCCCAATAAACCTGCTGACAGACAATGCCGGTAAACTGCAGGTTCATGATCCTGGCTGCCAGTGTCAGCACCAATATGGTGTTGGCCGCTGCCATAGATCCCCTTTTTTCATGCGTCAGATCCCAGAAACCGTCCAGGGGATGAGTCATGCAATACAGAGAATATTTTAGTGTGGCAATATAATGTTCAAAGGACTCTTTTGACCATTTCCTTTTCAGCGATATCATAGCCGCCTCCATTCCTCAATTCCTCATATCGGCCTTCCGGGCCGTCATGGTTTTACAAAAATATCTGCAGTGTCTATTTCACGCTTGATAGCCTTCAGCTTCCCGATCCCCAGAGGCACACACAGCACCCCGAGCACCACTAATATCACCAGAATAATGTGATCCTCTACCCATTCCTTCCGGTATTGCTTAAACGCCTTGGAATAATTATCGTAATCCCATTTCAAGCGGAAATATTCCATTGCCTGGCCGTATTCCTTCTGCCGCAGGAGCGATCTTCCGATCCCGATATAGGCCAGATCATAATTACCATTCAGGGTCAGAACCTCTCTCCAGGTTTCCCCGGATTTTTGATAATCTCCCGACTGAAACTGATCTATGGCCTGATAAACCAGACTGCCGAATTCAGTGGGCGTAAATATGGTAATACTGCGGTCCTGAGAATCCAGCACCAGCAGATCCCTCCCCATGTGGTCAAGAGCCGCCGGCTGCTTGAAATAGCCGTCCATATTGCCGTTTCCTCCAAAGGCAAACAGGATTCTTCCCTGACTGTCATAAACAAACAGCCTTCCACGCACCTTATCCAGTCCCGCATAGGAATCATTGTCCAGAGCCGTCACATCTGTGATCAGGGACGGTCCCTCATAGCCGCCTCCCTCGCCCCAATACAAATCTCCTATGATATACCACTCGCCGTTTCTCACCAGAATATCATTGCCCATCATATTCAATCTGCGGATGGGCTCTGCCGTACCCTCGTCCAGATCCGCCTCCGCCACATTGGTGGTACACACATACAGGAATCCTTCGGAATCCGTATAAACATTGTCATACTCTGTGGGCACAAAGGATTCCAGCGCTTCTCTCTGTTCCTTTGTGGAAAACTTTTTCCAGATATAATCCGTCCAGTCGTAAACAACCTTTGAGGCTCCCACAAACCCGGAAAACTCTCCGTCCGCCTCATATTTGATCAGGCCCTTGTTTATATTGGTAGCTATACAGTACACTCTTCCCGCGCTGTCAGTGGATATTTTCCTGGGAAGGAAGCCCTGGTTCTGATCAATCGTGGCATCCACGGGCTGGGTAAATTCCAGCACATAATTCAAATCCATATCCAGCTTCAATATTCTTCCGTTGTTCCTGTCACAGACATACAGATAACCGTCTTCCGTCACAGCCACATCCGTAGGGCCGGAAAAGGTGTTGCTGCCTGTGCCTCCCCGGAAACTGTCTATGATCCTTACCAGCTCAAGACTGTCCTGGTCCTTTCTCTCCAGCTCCAGAATCCGGTTGTTGCCCGTATCACACAAGTACACCCTGCTGCCTGATACAAACAGTCCCTCCGGAGACGACAGCTCCTTGTCAAGTCCCAGTTCTTTGGCCGTAAATACCCCCGCCACCCTATATGCATCCGGGGAATACTGTACATCCCCCCACCAGTCATAATTATAGGTATAACCTTCCTCCGCGTGTACAGCCACAGGTGCGCTTACCGCTATCACCCCGGCGGCTGCCAGCGCGCCAAGCCTTCTTATCGCTTTCTTCATACCCTGTCCTCCATGCCGTGCCTGGCGGCACAAATCTGTTAATCCTTCAGTCCCGAGCTTGCCATGGTCTCCAGTATCTGGCTTTCCGACAAAATAAAGGTGGCAATGGGAACCAGCATCACGATCACGGCCACCGCTGCCGCCTGGCCTGTTCTGGCGATCCCTCCGCTCTGGATCTGCTGGAGGGCATACACGAGAGTCTTTCTCTCCTCCGAATAAATGAAGGTTGCCGCTCTGTTATTCCACAGGCTCTGCACGGAAAAAATAATCAGTGTGAGCCACGCCGGCTTTACATTCGGCATCACAATGCCGATAAAGACCTTCCATTCGTTAGCTCCGTCGATCTTGGCCGCCTCCACCAGTGACATGGGCAGACCTTCCATAAACTGTTTCATCAAAAACAATCCGATAGGCGCCGCAAATGCAGGTATAATAATGGCCCAATAGGTATCCACCCACCCCAGGGCATTGATAATCAGATAGTTGGGAATGGCTGTCACATAGCCGTTAAACATCAGGGCCACCACCACAATCCCGAAAAAAGCCTTGCTTCCAGGAAAATCATATTTCGCCAGCACAAAGGCACCCATGGAAGAAATAATCAGATGCCCCGCCGTTCCCGCCACAGTGATGAACACCGTATTGAAAATATATCTGGAAAAAGGAACCCAGGATTTACCCATGGTCACAAACAAATCCTGAAAATTGTCCAAAGTGGGATTCTGGGCAAAAAGCTTGGGCGGAAACTTAAACAGTTCATCCAGAGGCTTCAGCGCGCTGCTGACAGCGAATACCAGAGGAAACACCATAATCACCGCCACCAACAGCAAAAACAGATAAAGCAGGAAATCTCCTATTCTGGATCTGTTGGGCTGTCTCTTCTTCAGCAATATCACATTATGCCGCTTTACCATCGTCTCTTTTCTCTCTCTACTCATATCAGGTCCCTACTCTTCTCAACAGACTTTGTATCGCTTTGTTGCACAGTATCATCACAAGAAACAGCATGGTGGCAATGGCGGAGGCATATCCCATCTCAAACCGGGACGAGCCATAGTCAAACAGGTGTGTGACCACCGTTCTGGCCGCATAATCCGTACTGGGATATCCACAGAGGGCCATGGTCACATCGCAGACCCCGAATGCCTGAGTGATGGCCATAACCGCTCCGAACATCAGCATGGGCTTCATGTTTGGCAATGTGATATACCAAAGCTCCTGCCATCTGTTTTTTACGCCGTCCATATAGCCCGCCTCATATTGGGACCGGTCCACACCCTGGAGACCTGCCACAAAGGAGAGAAAGCCGGTGCCAAGGCTCATCCACAGAATAACTACCATACAGATAGGAAGCATATATGTGGGATTTACCAGCCAGAGTATGGGAGCGTCGATAATTCCCATATCCATCAGCAGCGCGTTCACATAGCCGTAGGCATCTCCCCGGAAGAAGATAGAAAAAATCACAAATACATTTCCGGCAATGGAAGGCGCATAGAACACTACCACCGCAATGGTGCGTATCCACCTGGGAAGCTCGTTGATCAGCCAGGCAAACAGGAAGGATGCGATATATCCCAGGGGCCCTGTAACCACTGCGATCATAAATGTATTCTTTACACCGATCAGGAAGATGTCATCCTCCAGAAGCAGGCTGATATAATTCTGCAGACCGATAAACCTGGGGCTTTCCAGAATGTTATAATAAGTAAAACTGAAGAAAATAGAGGTCACCACCGGTAATATGTAAAACACAGTAAAGAGGATGGCATAGGGCGCCAGAAACGCATAGCACATTTTAGAGCGCTTCGCCTTTTTTACCGCCACCTGGAAATTATGCCTGCGCAGCATGAAATATTTTCTGACATATTCTTTCATCCCAAACCTCCTATTCCACGGAAAGCCCAAATTCCGCGCGCTTTTTGGCGATCTCTTCGTCTATGGTGATGGAATAATCCAAAATGGTCTCCCTTGGATCATCCTTGTCGTTGATCACCTTACGGATGGCATTGGTAATATGCCGCCCTGTGTAATATCCTCCCGGGACCTCCGGGATTCCCACGGTCTGGCTCCACTGTTCATTCAGAACCTCAATATCATCTGCGTTCCAGGCCAGCTGATTAAAAGCATTCACATTGGCGGTGGCATATCTTGCAGATGCACCCAGAAGCGCTTCCAGCTCCCGCCCGAATCTCACCTGGGCATCCGCCGATGCCCACCACTTCATAAACTCCCAGGCGTCGTCACGCACCGCCTGATCCTGTGTGCGAATCATCATGGTGGCGCTTCCGGTGATAAAGCAGGACCTGTCTATATACTTGTTGCCGTTTTCATCGATTTTTTCCGTGCCGGGTATCAGAGTAAAATCCCACAGTCCCCGGATTTCCGGAGCAGATACCACCAGGGTGTTATAGGCGGTGTAATTGGTGATGCCTATGGGCATTTCCCCGGAACGGAAACGGCTCACAAAATCATATATGGTAGGAATGCCGTAATCCGTAAAATACTTGGTATATTCGGAAAAAGCCTTAACGCCTGCCTCTTCATCCACTATGGTTCCCGTGCCTGCTTCATTGTACAAATCCCCTCCGTACTGATACAGCAGCGCAAAATACATGGACAGATCCGGTGCGGCGGAGGCAATCGACGTGCTGGCGCTGGCAGCTCCGCTGCTGCCGGCTGCCGTGGGAATTCCCACCGACATATTGTTTCCCTGTATGGTGGGCAGCATCTCGATCAGCTCCTGCCAGGTCTGGGGAGGCTCCAGTCCCAGCTCCTCCAGAACATCCTTACGATAAAACATTACGTTAAACATCTGCGTCTCGGGCAGGGCATAAATCCCCTCTCCCAGCTGATACTGCCTGTAGGAGCTGGCAGTAAAGGATTCCAGCACTTCCTTATAGTCTGCGAACTGAGTCAGATCCTCTGCCGCATTACGCAAAGCATAGTTCACAGGCTGGTCTGCACCCACCGACAGCACCACGTTAGGGCCTCTGCCTGCCACCACTGCGCTGAGCAGTGCATCTGCTCCCACGATCTCCACGTTTACCTTGATTCCCGTCTGAGGTGTAAAGGTATCGTCCACCATAGCCTTTAAGATAGTGCCCTGATCCCGGCCCGTCAGCACCCATACCTTTACCGTCTGCTCCTTTTCGTCGTACACATCTCCCACTGCGTCGTAATCCACCACAAAGGAAGCCGCAAAAGATTTAACCTCATGCCATATTTTTGCAAAAGCCCCTGACTTATCCTTGGGAATCTTGGCCTGTGTTCCGCTGACCACCAGATAATCCACATCCAGCTTGGACTCACTCATGTTCAGAATAGCCGTGCCCAGGGCCGTAATATTGTCCTTAAAGGTGGTAAATTCCACGGATATTTTGTCCGGCCTGTCCACGAACCGTTCCAGCTGCTGTGCCAGCGTCTGGGCGGTTGCGATTTTGTCTGCCTTCTGCCCCGTAAACGCTACCATATCATCCACGATCTTATAGAGGCGCCTGGACTCCAGTGACATGGCCTCAATGATCTCCGGGTATACCTTGTCAAGGTTGTAGTCTCTGTACACATCCGGTGTGGCGCCTATGTATACCAGCAGCGTCCTGTAAATCTGGTTCAGCCGGAAGGTGGAATCCTCCAGCTCCTCCAGAATGCTTCCCATGCCTCCCAGCGTAGCCTCCAACCTGAGAGTATGGGTTCCGGCCGTCAGATAAAATCGATAGGGATTTCCCTCCTGATCGGAAAGTGTCATGCAGTTCCAGTCATTACTGTATTCAAAGGAAATTTCCTTCATCTCGTCAAAAGGAATCTGGCCGTCTATGTACAGGCATCTGCCGGATATGCTTCCTCTGGCATAATTCTGACGGCCCTTGACGGTAATATGGTAAAAACCGTCCTCGGGCACTTCCAGATTCCACTGAATCCACTGTCCGGCACTGTTCCAGGCATCTCCTCCCACATAGTTGAGAATGGTCTTCGTCACGCTGTAGGGGGAAGTATTGGGGGAGGATCTGTCATATTTTGCATACAGCGAAGATTCGGAACGCAGCACAGAATCCTCACCCTGCACCAGCTCTACATAGGCCAGGCCCTCCCCGGAGGCCTCTTTCCCCGTCTGGCCCGCCAGATATGTTTCATAGGACATCGCCTCTCCCACAGCCGCCAGGGTCAATCCGCCGATCACCATAGGTTCATTTACAGCCTCCAGGGTAATCTCGTTTTTTCCCTTTTCCAGATAAAACTGATATGGTTCCACAATATATCCCATATCATCCCGAAAAAAGCTGGACTGCCATTCATACACCTCCACCTGTGCAGGGCGGATCTCATTACCCTGATTGTCCACACGGACCTCTCCTCCGTCTGTCCACAGTCTGGTAAATGTCATATTTGCCGCATCTTCAAAGGGCAGCTCCCCATTTATATAAAGAGCTCTCTCCACCGCAACGCCCCTGGATTTTACAGTCATATATTTCACATAGATATTGTAAAAACCGGCGGCGGGCACATCCACCTCCCAGGTTACGGAGGATTTCTCGCCTGTGTACAACGCGTCTTCCACTCCCTCAAAGCTGTGATAAACCTCCACATCCCGGCCCGACACATAATCTGCTGCCGAAACCTCCACGCTCTGCTCCGGATATGCCGCATCCTTGTGAGCATTGAGATAACGGGTATATGTGCCCTCCCTGACCGCCCCCTCCACATCGACGGTCAAATCCCAGCCGTCATACTTTTCATGGAAGTCCTCCACACCTCGCAGACTCCTTATGAGGAGTAATACAGCTATAACTGCAACCACTCCTCCTGCCAGGATCCATTTCTTCACAGAGTCTTTCATAAGCACCTCCCTATCACAAATGCCATTCCCGATTTCTCTTTTATTATGACTTGACACCTGGTAGGAATCTACTCATTCATTGCTAACTTCTTCCTAAATATTGCTCGATTTAGCAAAAATAATCTATCATCTCTTGTAAATATTTACTTTCATTATCTGGAATGCTATAATGTTTTCATGAAAAAGCAATAATGGACAAATAATTTTTGGGGATTTTATCTGGCAACCTTAAATAATTAAGCCATAAGAGGATTTAGCACAAATGGGAAATGCGCAGACGAAAAAAGAATATTTTGATTATTACACAGCAAACAAGGACTGGGCCGGCAACCGGACAATCAACAACACCCAGGAGATCGTTCAGTATCACAATAATTCTACCGTCCGCATCTGGTGCAATGAGCAGAACAGTGATTATGATCCCCACTGGCATTCTGCCCTGGAAATCATCATGCCCATGGAAAATTATTACGATGCCGAGATCAACCAGGTCCAATATCACATCCATCCGGAAGAATTTCTGATCATCCCTCCCGGAAAGGTGCATCGTCTCATTGCTCCGGATACCGGCAGACGCTTTATTCTTCTCTTTGACATATCTCTTGTCATGAAGCTGAAGGGCAGCTCCAGCATTCAGGCACTGATGGTGCAGCCTCTCCACGTGATCAGAGAAAACTGTCCCAAAATCTATCATGAGGTTTACCAGATTCTACTGCAGATTACTAACGAATATTTCAGCGCAAACGAATATGCAGAGCTGACCATTTATTCTCTGTTGCTGAACTTTTTCGCCAAGTTTATTTACAATCATATCAACGAGGAAAAATTATTTCCCAATGTACGCCCCTCCAGACAAAAGGAATATGTGAAAAAATTCAACGACCTTCTGGATTACATCGATATGCACTATGCAGAAGATTTAAGTCTGGAAAGCATGGCGGATCACATCGGCTTCAGCAAGTTTCATTTTTCCAGATTATTTAAGCAGTACACCAATCTGACCTTCAGCGATTATCTGAACTACCGGCGGCTGAAGGCGGCTGAGGAGCTGCTGGTGAATCCCGCTCTGCCCATCATCGAGGTGTCCCTGCGGGCCGGCTATACCAGCATTTCCACCTTCAACCGCCTGTTTAAGCAGATCAAACACTGCACCCCCAGTGAATACAGGTCCCGGAATGCAGAGGTCTTTTAACACCGGAATCACAATCAGATCCGTCCCGGGAGCCTGCACATGCTGCAGACTGCTCAGTCCTGGCCGGGCGCGCTGATCACGATCTTTCCGTCTCTCATATCCAGCTTTACCTTATTATCCGGCAGTTGCAGCCCGCTCAGCATTTCCTTGGGGATCTGCACCCGGCCCGCCTTGTCCAGAATGGCGTATTCCTCCTGGGTATCCTCCGTGCGCCAGTCAATGGTGCTCTCCTTCAGACGGTCCGTATACTTTTCCCTCAGGATCCGCTCGCTGCTGATCTTTCCGTCCCGGATAGCCGCCACACGCCGAACCTTTTTGGACAGGGCCACATCGTGGGTTACGATCAATATAGTCTGACCTTCTTTATTCAGCTCCGTAAAAATATGAAAAATATAATCGGCGGTTTTAGAATCCACACTTCCCGTAGGCTCGTCTGCCAGAAGCAGACGGGGAGAATTGGCCAGAGCGATGGCAATGGCAATCCTCTGCTGCTCCCCTCCGGACAGAGTGTTCAGCAGACTGTGCTTTTTTGCGGACAGTCCCACCCTCTCCAGAAGCTCCAGGGCCCGCTCCCTCTTTTGCTTTCCTCCGGAAAGGCGCATGGGAAGTATGATATTTTCCAGAGCAGTCATCCAGGGAAGCAGATTTCTGGCGTTATTCTGCCAGATAAACCCCACCGTATCCCGCTTGTATGCCACCAGCTCCCGCTCCGACAGGGTAAACAGGTTTCGGTCCGCCACCACCAGGGAGCCGGCGCTGGGCCTGTCCAATCCTCCGATCATGTTCAGAAAGGTTGATTTACCGCTGCCGCTGTTTCCGATCAACGCCGTCAGCTCTCCCTCCTCCACGATCAGATCCAGTCCCTGGAGGGCCAGCACCTCTGTCTCCTTGGTTTTGTATATCTTCACCAGGCCGTCCGCCCGAACCATAATTTCGCCCATTATTTCTGCTCTCCGTTTTCCAGCTCAATCACCATGCCGCCTGCGTCCATAAGCCCCACGTCATGAGTGGTCATGATAATCGTCACCTTTTCTTTCTCCACCAGCTCTGCAAACAGCCGGGTCACCTCTGCCGCCATAGCGCTGTCCAGCTCCGCGGTGGGCTCATCCGCCAGAATGATCCTGGGTCTGTGGGCCAGGGCCCGGGCGATGGCCACCCGCTGCTGTTCTCCTCCCGACATTTCCGCCGGCATATGTGTCATACGGCTGCCCAGTCCTACCATTTTCAGGCATTCCTCCACCCGCTGCCTTCTTCCCTCCCGGATCCCGGCCATCCGCAGTGAAAACTCCACATTCTGCCAGGCATTCAGAGAGGGAATCAGAGACACGGCCTGAAAGACAAAGCCCATCTGCTTTCTGCGCAGATTGTCCTTCTGCCTTTCGGTCAGCCGGGCAATGTCTTTCCCTTCTATCAGTACTTGCCCCTGGCTGGGTGCATCCAGCGCCCCGATAATATTCAGCAGTGTAGTCTTGCCCGACCCGGATCTGCCTTTTAATATAGTAAGAATTCCCTTGGGTATTTTTGCATTGATATCCTTTAGGGCCTGAAAGGAACCGCCCGCCGTGGGAAACGTCCTTCCCACATGGCTAATTTCTATAGCCGTTCTGACCTGCTCCATCTCCTGCATAATATCTTCCCCTCTCCGGCTCTTGTCTGCGCCATTTCTCTTTGTTTCATCCGGCCTGCCCCTCTGCTTGTGTTATTCCTCCCCCAGCTTCAGCGCCTTGGCCACATTCAGCTTTTGCACCAGGGTGAACAAAATACACAGGCACAGCGCCAGCACCGCTCCCGTGACGCTGTAGAGCCGGATCATGTCCTGCTGTCTGGTGATCAACTGCAGGGGCAGAATCTGGTTGGAGGCCACATATGCAGTCTGAAGAATGGGCACAAACATATCACAGCATAATTTTCCGATAAAGATTCCCGCCGCCACGGAAAAGCCTCCGCAGAAAATCTGTTCATTGATTAAAATATGAAAAATCTCCCCCTTGTGCATGCCGCCTGCCCGCAGGATCCCGAAAATCATCTCCCTGGAGCGGATGGACAAAATCCAATATATTAAATATCCCACCCCGCACAGTAAAAGGATCACCAGAAAGCCCATGGTTAAAATCCCGTTGGTACCCTGAAGAAGTGGATCCCTGATCACCGCCTCCAAATCGGCTGACCGATCCTCAAACCGCACCAGGCGCACGTTCTCATCTCTGACCCATCGGTAAAACTCATCCGTCTCCGCATCCTCCCTGGCCGAAATCCATACCTCATAGGGAACATTTCCCCACCGGGAAGAAAGCGTACCGATGGGAGCAATGACCAGAGGGCGGGAAACATGGCTCACGCTTCCGTCGAGATTCAGCTCCAGAGATGAGGACGCGTAGCCCGGCCAGTAAGAAACAAAATCCAAAATCTTTCCTCTGGCCTGATTTCCCTGATTGCTGCAATAGGTAATGGTATCTCCCTCTTTATACCCCAGGATATCCCGAAAGTCCGTCGATACCAGTATTCCGTCAGGGTTCAGCGCCAGCCGGTTGAGATATTCGTGATAATGCTTTTCCATAAGCCCCTCCGGCATCCGGGTGATTTCTCCAAACTGCCGGGTATGGATTCCCATCAAGGTTATATCCTGTCTGCTGTTTCCGCCCATATCCACATAAGCTTTTGTGTCATAAATCACCTTTGTGCAGGCCCCGGCGCTTTCCAGTCTGTCGTATTTTTCGTAGTCCGGCTCGTAATACCGAAATTCTGCAGGATCGCCTGCCGTTCCTCCCTGAGAAGAATTATCCTCCCACACTTCTCTGACAATATAGTCCGCCCCCGCCAGATAATCCGCATTTTCCAGAGCGTTCTGCAAAATCGTCCTGGCGGCAACGGCATGAAACATCCCCAGTGAAATGGCCATCATTAGAAGAAGCATAATAAACTGCTGTTTTCTTCCGTTCTTTCCGTTCTCCATAAAAGAAATATAGGAGGCCGGACCCCAGAACCGCCTGCCCAGAACAAAAATGGCTTTGATTAAAAGCGGCTGCAGTCTCAGCGCCAAAAGCCCCAAGCCCACGATAAACAGGGACGAGCTGATGTACTGAAGGGGATCCATGTTCTCCCCCTTGAGAACGCTTTCCGCCACTGCTCCCTGATTCTTTGTACAGGTGTAATATCCGTAGAGGGCCACAGCCAGGCAGATCAGATCCAGACAGCATATCTCCCACCAGGAGTGCTTCCTCTGCGTCTTCTTCTGTTTCAGGTTCACAATGGTCAGCCGGCTGTGTTTCACCGCAGGCAGTGTCATAATCAGAATACATCCGGTCACAGCCGCGGCCGTGTACAAAATGGTGTTGGCCGAAAACACTACATCCATTCCGGGTAAAATCCAGGATCCCTGCAGATCAAATTCCAGAAAGCTTCTGGCAGAGCCCAGCACGCCGGCAAAAACCCTTCCCAGCCAGAGTCCCGCCCCGGTCCCAATAACGGTCAAAAAGCAATTCTGATAAAAATACAAAGAAAAAACCTGTCCCCCCGAAGCACCCCGGCTCTTCATCACCGAAATGTCATTCCGCTCCATGTCATACATCTGGCCGGAAATCATAAACAAAAATGCTCCCAAAAGCACCAGCACCGGGATCTGGAGAAGAAACAGCGCCGCATCGATCCGGGCCTGTTTTCTGGTATAGGTGTCCAAAATTCCGACGTACACAGGCTTTGACATGGTATTGCGATAAGGGCTTTCCCCGGTCAGCCACTCCGTGGTCTCCTTAAGCTTTTTGACCTGCCCGGCTTCCAGGTCTTCATATTCAAACAAGAATTCATAACAGCAGGTAATCGTATATCCGCCCGCTCTTTCACCGGTAAAGTATTTTCGAAATACGGCCTCGCTGATCAGGATATCCCCTGACAGCTCCTCCGGCGTCCTGCGCCAGTAAAAATCATTCTCCTGTCCCTCCTGAAATACACCTGTAATTCTTGCTCTCACCGGCTTTCCCTCCGGATCCTTCAGGCCGGAAAACTCAATGGTTTCACCGATCAAAAGCTTCGAGGACACCATACAGGACTGACTGATCACCGCTTCCAGACAGCCGTCATCGGCAATCCCCTCTTCGGAATACATTTCTCCGGCCAGCATTCCTGCGTGCTCCGGAAGCCGGGAAAGAAACCCCAGGCTTAAGGAAAGATTTCCCATATCCTTCCGGTTCATCAGAGAACGGGCATCCGCCCTGGCCAGGCTGTAATAATATACCGTCTCCTTTTCGGTTACTCCCAGCATTCCGCACAGCTCTTCCATCAGTCCCTCCATGCGGCTGATGGTTTTTCCCCCTGCATCCTTTTTGGAAACAATGATAAAGCTGTTCGCAGCGGGCCATTCTCCCTGTGTCGACAAATTTTCCCGGAATTCATCATTAAGCATCCTGTCAAAGGCCATGCTTCGATACATGGGGAAACTCACAGCCGTAGCCGCAAGCAAAACAATTCCCGCCAGAAGACAGACGCTCATCCACTTTTTGGAAAGAAGCTTTTGCAGCATCATTTTAAACATAATTTCATCCCTTCCGTAAGTCCGTCCACCACCCAATAATGAGAAGCGTCATAACCTCCCGCGATAAAGCTCCTGGGGCTGATCACTCCGTCCTCTTCCACAAGAACATAGGTCTGGCCCTCAGCCTCCCAGACCGCCTCCTTTGGCACCACCAGCACCTGCTCCATCTCCCGGATGACAGCCTCCACCTTTATGGGAACCCGCATGATCCAGCCGCTTTGATCCGGCATCCCAGCCGCTATATTACCCACCTCCTGGGATGGCAGTAAAATCAGAGAATATTCTGTCAGCAGGCCGCTGCCCGTTCCGGTCTGAGATAAGTTCGCTGCCATTCCTGTGGTTGTACCAGGTGTCCCATCTCTGTTGACATAGGACACCGTGACCCGGTTGCCGTACTGAAGCAGCCGGTTGGTATTTTCCAAAACCACATAACAGGTATTTTCGTCCGCAATTTCCACAAGCTCCGCATCTGCCGCCAGAATATCCTCAGGTCGGTAGTCCCGAAGGCCGATGACAATTCCGCTGCGGGATGCTCTGATCTGAGTGGTCCCATAGTCCGTTGTCATTTCATTGATCAGCTCCTGAAGTTCGTTAATCTCCTCCTTCCGGGATGCAATTAGTTTCTTATTTTCCTCTTTATTTTCCTGCTCCAGAGCCGCCAGCCGCTGCTGCAGCCGCTCCAGCCGCAGAGTATTGCGCCGCAGCGCTGTTTCATCAGGCTGCACCCGGATTCTGGCGATCACCTCTCCCTTCTCTACATGCTCATAAAGGGCGGTTGTATACTCCACAAAAAATGCGGTGCCATAGGTTATAGGATTCCGTGTATTTTCGGATGACGGATATGTCAGATAGCCGCTGCCCTGAAAACTGCTGTGAAAGCTGCCTTTTTTCACTGTGTAACGTTTCTCACCAGGCACCATGCTCTCTGCTGCCAGCACACAATCCCCCTCCTGAATCCCCGACAGGATTTCCGTGTATACTCCGTCGCTCATCCCGGTGGTCACGCTCACTGCCATGCTCCCCTCTCCCTTCATCACATATACAAAGGAGCCTTCTGCATCTGTATGAACAGCGTTTTGAGGAACGGAAAGAACATTTTCCCGAAGATCATTTACCACAACTACCACTCCAAAGTCCCCAACGGATACATCCTCTGTATCCTCCGCCAGCTCAAAGGTGGAATAAATTGTTTCCTTCAGGGATGACAGCCGGGTATACTCCTCCGCGTCCATGGGCTGGTAGACAATCTCCAGGCGCCTGCCGTCCACTAAAGCATAGATATCCACGGCATTTGCAGCAGTGGTTTTGTTGATATACTGACACTTCAGCAATTTCCGCTCCGGATCTCCTATTGCGATCACTTTATCCTTTTCACTGATATAGTCTCCCTTCCCCACATCCCTTGCCGCCGCTACGCTGCCTGTCATGGATGAGATGAGCATCCCCTTCCTTAATTCTTCCTTCAATCTTTCCAGCTGTTTCAGCTCATACTCATGGTCCAGCTCATACAGCTCCGTTCTCTGCTCCAGTTCGGTTTGAGCTATTGTGTTGTTGTGTGCCAGAATTCGGTAATCTCCTTCATACCGAAGGTAAAGCTCCTGCCATTCCAGATACTCCGGATTTTTCTCCGGTTCCCCGCCGGCAGCATCGCCGGCTGACACACTGCCGCTCTCCGGCAGGCCTCCTCCTGACACGCTTCCCTCTCCCGGCAGATACTCCTCCGGCTTTTGCTTCTTTAGGTTTTCCACAATGCCGCGCAGATACTCCGCCTGCAGCTGCGGTTCATAAAGGGCTTCCACGATCTCCTGTCTGTATTCCTCAAACGCTTCCTCCATCTGAAGAATCTGCTCCTCCTTTTTCCCGATCTCCTCCTCCAGCTTACTGTTATCCGCATACGCCAGCACACTGCCCTTTTTTACGGCTTCACCTGGATATGCAGCAAATCGGTCCAGTATCACATCCTTTGGAAAGGAGTATTCCTCCGTATAGGGAAACACCGTGGCGGAATATACCTTGGCATCGTAAAGAGTGCGGCGGGCCGCCGGCTCCCAGGCCTGGGAATCATTCACCGGATCCAGCAGCGGAATATCCTCCCCGGCAGACGCCGCCCCGGCACCGGACTCCTCCATGCCGCAGCCCGGGAGCATTATGGATAAAATGCAAATCAAACAAACGAATCTTCTGACCTTTTTCATCTTAAAATAACCTTCTCCCCCTGCTCCAGTCCCCCCGTAATCTCCACAGTTTCATCTCCGTGAAGTCCTGTCTCAATCCATCTGACTTCCCTGGTACCGCCCTCACCTTCCACATAAACATAGGTCTTTCCATCGGCTGTATGTACCGTCTGGGATGGCAGTGTAAGCACATTTTCCCGCCGGCCCAGCACCACCCGCATGGTTCCCACGGCACCCACCTCGATGGAACTGCCGTCATCCTCCCCCCACAGAGAAAAGGTGAGCTTCTCCCCCCATTCCTCCATTTTGTAGGGCAAAAGCTGATACTGTCCCGCACCTGTGCCTGAGCTGATGCTCATCTCCACCGGAACGCCCTCTTCAAACAGCTCCCCCAGATCTTCCCCTTCCACTACAAAAAGACATTCCGAGCCGCCAATGATCTTCATAATAATCTCATCTCTGGTGCAGGTGCTTCCCTCCAGATTTTCTTTCATCCAGGAAACCGTGCCGTTCATTTTAGAGTAAACCCGGCTCTCCGCATCAGACTTCTTCAAGCCTTCCAGCTCCATCCGGTCCAGATCAATGGCATCCTGATAATCCTCCCTCATATACTCGTCATTCGTCTGCAGCTGACGGATGGATTCCTTCAGAGCCTCTTCCTCCTCCTTGGTTCCCCTGGACCGGTACAGAAACTGAAGCCACCTGGCGGACAGCTCATTATTTTCATTCTCCTCCAAATGCTCCAAAAGCAGGCTGTTCCGGGCAATCTGATATTCCAGTTCATCGATTCTGCTCTCTGCCTGATCATTTACAAGCTCCGCCAGAAGCTGCCCCTTCACCACGGCGTCGCCCACCCGCACCAGCGTCCGGGCTATTCTTCTGCCGCTGACGGAAAAGCTCACCTCCTGATCCTCCACCTGCAGATAAGTACATTTGACCCGCTTTGTCAGAATCACATCCCCTATGGCAGCTTCGGTGAGGGTGTAAGACAACCCTTCCGCATCTTCCTTTTCCATAATGATCAGATTGTCCCCGCTCTCCGGCGCAGCACCTGCGCAGCCTGCACAGCACAGGACCGCCAGAGTCAGGAAAAATATATTCTTCAGCTTACTTTTTTTCCAATCATTCCTTTCCCTCTTCATCACCCTCCCCATCCTTGTATACAAAATCCATAAAGCCTGCCCTGCCGCCCTTCTCCTGCGTGGCATACAGGAACAAGCCGAAACGACAGCCTGTAAAATGATCCAGCCTGAAATACAGTTTCTTTGCACTTCCGAGCCCCTTCCACTGCTCTCCGTCCAGATAGTAGAACCGCACCTCATCCTTACCCCGGAAGAAATCTGCCTCTGCCCTGAGTCTCACTCTGCTTTCCCCGGCAGCAGCCTGCACTTCTGTGCCCCGCTGGCTTTCCCCGGCGCTCTGGTCTTCTGTGTCTCCCCGGTCCTGCGCCTTTCCGGAAGGATCTTCTTCCCCGGCGCTTTTCACCACAATATAGATTGATCCGTTGCGCCGGGTCACTGCTATGAAGGCGTAAGCTCCCTGAAAAGCACAGATTCCTGCATAGTCTCCTTCCTTCAGGCCGCCTGCATCCACTGTGACCTCACCTGTACAGCCCGGATAGCACATTCTCTGGGTCAATATATTCCTGGCCTGGGTCAGAGTGCTGCAGATCCTATCTGCAGTGATCCACAGCCCGCCCTTCTTCCGGTCAAGGCGCACCAGCGACAGCTCCGGCTCATGGTTAAACTGCCAGACGCTTTTCAATCCGAAACAGCCGTAAAGCCTTCTTTGATCCTCCGTTGTCAGCTCCTTCTCTCCTTTAAAGTTGTCTCCCTGCACCAGCGGCTGACAGGAATAACCAGGCTGCGTGGAGGAAACGGTAACCCTTTCCGGCGTCTTTCCCTGCCGACCAAACACGGGATAATCCTTCTCCCAGGCCACCGGCACCAGCACGGGAATCCTTCCCACAGCGCCCCTGTCCTGGAACAAAATTCCGTACCATTGTCCCTCAGGAGTGTCAACGATTCCGCCCTGGGCCACTCCCTGGCCCAGATAACCCATATCGTCCACCAGTACATCTGCGCCTGTAAACTTCTCCATCAGAGACCGGGACCGGAAGCAGGCTTCCGTCCGCATCCACCGATCCCTCAGGGAATGGATAAAAAACAGATAGTAGTTCCCGTTTATTTTATAGAAATGAGTTCCCTCATATCCAAGTCCGGGATGGCCTGCATCGCTGACGGCCAGACGATGCAGCCCGCCCTCCAGGGGGCCGCTTAAGTCCGGCTTAAGCTCCGTGATATAAATATTTTTGTTCCCATAAGCAATGTACACCCTATCGTCATCGTCAAACAGCAACGAACAATCATGATAGAATCCTTTTATGTAGTGCTTTTCCCAGGGGCCCCGGATATCCTCTGCCTTGTACAAGTAGGTCTTTCCCGTATCATTGGCCACAAAGCAGATGTAAAAAACACCCTTATGAAACCGCAGACTAGCCGCCCACATGCCCTTACCGTATATGTTTTCCTCTCCGGTCAGCGTCTGCCCCGGCGTGCCGTCCAGCCGGTCATAAACATAGGCCATATGCTCCCAATGTGCCAGGTCATAGGACCGCAGGATCTGGCACCCCGGCATAAAATGCATGGTGGTGCTCACCATATAATAGGTATCCCCCACCCGGATCACATCCGGGTCCGGATAGTCCAGCCGGGTAATAGGATTAGCCACCTCCGTCTGCATTTTCATACCGGTAAACCAGGTCTCCCCCGGTCCCAGGTAGGATTCCCGGACGATGGCGCAGGGCCGGTGAATCAGGATTTTCTCCACCACCACACCGGCGTCCAGGGCGCCCAGCGTGATCTCCTGCAGACCCGCCGCAAAAGAAAGAACCGCACTGGTCCGCCGTTCCTGATCCAGCGCTGCGCCGGCCCATCTGCCGTCACCCGGATCTCCTGCCCGGAAATCCCAAGGAATCACCTCCAGCCTCACAGGGCCGCCTTCTCCTCCTTCCAGCATCAGGCCAACGCCCCTGCCATTTACCAGGGGATTAGAGGGCGCCGTCAAAATATCCACCTGGTACTCCCCGGCCTCCTCCAGGAAAAAGCGATATGTTACCTCCGGCCTTTCTTCCTCCTCTCCAAATACAGCGGTTGAGGGAAAAACCTTCACCCCACAGCCATGCTTTCCATAGTCTTGCAACACCTGGAAGCCGCCTTTTGTGGTGTCCTTTTTGCGGCAAAAATGCTCACTGTTTATGACAATCAGACCCCTGCGCTCCAAAAAGGTCATATGAGGAAGGCCGGCAGCAGCGGATTCGGCAACTGCTGTTTTACCGTCTCTGCTTTCTACCTCTGCCGCTTTGCTGTCTATATTTTCACCCTCTGCCTTCTTTCCCCAAATTTCCACTCCAATCTTTCCGTCGCCGTCCTCCACCAGGAGCCTGACGCTTTGGGCTGTCTTTGGAAGCAGGCTTCTGTCACATTCCAGAACCACTTCCTGAACCGAATCCACCCTCCCACACATGGGCCATACGGACAGCCACCGGGGAAGAGCGGCCCGGTCACCGGTTCCCTCTGCCGAAATCTGAAAATGCAGACTGCCCACGCCTCCATTGGCAATCTCCAAGACCACCCTTGCGCATCCGGCATACTGGAAATCCGGCACCTCTATCACCGGCGGCGGTCCGAAGCTCTTTGTCACCGCCCGTTCCTCATCCTTGCGGGACACACTCATTCTGGGCCGGTGAGCCGGCTCTACCTGCATCACCAGCGGATAGCGATAATCATCCTCATTCCATCGGGTAAAACCAATGTGCTGGGCCAGCTGCATTCCGTTCCACTTTCCCTCCCGGAAAGCCGCCCATTCCGCGGCATATTCCCTGTCCTTTTCTATGCATTCCCGTACCAGCTTTCCGTAATGATTGGCCAGGGCTCTGCCCTGGGCGGCATAATGATGATTCTTTCCTGCATATAAGTGCATCTTCAGCAGATTCATGCTGGCCATGGCAGGAAAATGAACCATACTGTAATATGCGCCGGCCTCCTTCATGAGCCCCGGCTCATCCGGGTCTATCAGGACTCCTGGCTTGCCCGGCTCCCTTGAGCCTTCCAGCTTCTCCGAATTTCCCGGCTCATCCAGCTTTCTCAGCTCCTCCAGCACCTGACGAGAAACCGCCTCCAAGCCTTCCGCCTCCGCCAGCATTCTGTCCGTCTCCCCGTAATGGCAGGGGTGATAAACCTCGGCGTGAAGGGCCTCAGGCCTTCGCAGGCTGTTGATCCTGATATAATCCGTCAATACCTTTCCTGCCAGTCTTTGCAGGGCGGCTCCGGCCCGGGGAAAGCTCTTTTCCGCCCACAGCACGGTATATTCCCTGCTGCTGTCCGGAATGCCATATCCCCACCTGTCGTAATCATATGCCAGGGCAAGGAAATAGGACGCAGGCACCTCATGAAATTTCAAATCTCCCACGTTGACGATCCAGATATCTCTGATTCCGTATTCGTAGGCTTCACTCATCTGCTCCCAGATCCGGGTAAGCGGCGTGCTGTCCACCCATTCATAGGAAATGGGGCCCCCGTGATAATCCAGATGATAGTACATGCCGAAGCCTCCCTTATGCCCCCGAAGCTCCCCGCCGGGCAGGGTCCGCATATACCCGTAATTGTCCTCGCAGAACATACAGGTGACGCCCTCCAGCCCCTCCCAGTCCTTCAGTCCCGGTGTCTGCTCATCGCCGTAAAAATAGGGCTCCACCTCCTTATACAAAGCCAGCATCAGGGGAATCTGATCCGACTCCCTCTTTACATGTCTGCGGATCAGCTCCTTCTGTTTCGTGATAATATCCTTCAGCAGACTGATGTTTTCACTGACGGTGGAATTCTCTCCCAGCATGGAGGTGTCACGCTCTCCCCGCATACCCACGGTGATCACATTTTCATATTTGCCGCTGCGCTTCAGGGCATCCTCCCAATAATTCAAAAGTCCCTGCTCATTGGTGTAAAAATTCCACTCATTACCATACCGGCTTCCTTCTCCCCGCACCTTGTCCCACTCCTCGCTGGCCCGGAGACAGGGCTCATGGTGGGAATAGCCCATAACAATCCCATAAAGGTCCGCCAGCTCCTCGTTTTTGCTTCCCGGTCCGTCCAGAGGAAAGGAGGCGCTCCACATGGCAGGCCACAGATAATTTCCCTTCAGCCGCAGCAGAAGCTCAAACACGGCGTCATATGCCTCTGCGTTAAAGCCCCCGAAATGCTCCATGACCCAGCTGCCGAAGCAGGGCCACTCATCGTTGATAAAAAAGCCTCTATACCTGACGCTGGGCTCCCGGGAAATTGTCTCAATATCTCTCCCAATCACCATCCTCTCCCGCTTCAGGGGCTCTGCATCCCCCCAATAGCACAACGCAGATACGCCGATATATTCCGACAGGGAGAACATACCATAGATCGTTCCCCTCTTGTCGCTGCCGCAGATCAGCAGAATATTTTCCGTTTCCTTTGGCAGAGAGGAAAGCGCTCTGACAGGCTTTTGGGACAAAGCATCATCTGCTGTGTCCTTCCGGGAAATGAGCCTGATCTGGTAAACCTCCCTTTTGTGCAAACCGTCCTCCTTCACAAGCCCTGCAAGGTCCGCCATCCCCTCCCGGACCAGCTCCTCCAGAATCCGGCTTTTCCCCAGGGAAGCGCACAGAATCACCGAAGAAGGCTTCTCCTCCAAAAGCTCCCGGGCTGTAAGCACCCTGGGCCGTTCCCCAAAAACCTTCCGGATGTCCTCTGCCACCTTTCCGGCAATTCTTCTGACTCCCTCATAGCCCTGCTCCTCCACCACAAGAGCCGGCAAATTTCCCTTTATAAATTCCATTTTCAGTCCCCTTCCCACCTGTCCTGTTTTTACAATCCTTTTGCTCCGCTATTCCACATATCCAAAGCCCAGAATGGTAAATTCCTTATCCTCATCCCCCGGAGCCATCCGAACCTCCACATGATACTGCCTGTGTTCTGCTCCTCGGAAGCAGATCAGAGGATTACAGTGGGTCCAGCCATTTACATGGGGATCCGCCGTAAGGACATGCTTTCCGTCCACCCATACCTGGGCACAGCCCACGGCGCTGCTTCCGGAATCCTTGTAGATCAAAAGCAGGGCCGTGCAGATAATATCCATGGAAAAAGGAATATCCATGGAAAAAGGCTTGCCGGCATTTTCCCCTTCGGCACTCCCCCGATGCATCCAGTTGTTGGGAAACTCTTTGGTGGGCACAAGATCCCTGTCCATCTCCACCGCCTGCAGTTCCTCGTCCCGGTGGCAGAATCCGCCGCAGTCCACATGAATGTCCTCCCGGACGCAGCTTCGGTCAAACAGCCTTACAGACTGAAACTCTCCGCCCAGAGGCGGCCTGACCTGATCCAGTCTCAGAGTGTCCTCCTGCAGGGGCAGACTCTCCACCGCCCGAAACAGCCGATCCACACAGTCGGCCATCACTGTATGTCCCAGATTGGTGGGATGATAGCAGTCATAGAAAAACTGATTTTTGGAAAAAATCCTGCCTTCTCCCGTTTTTCGGTAAAACTGCTCCACCACCGCGTCCCTGACGCTGACCATGGGCAGCTGATATGCGATTCCCACAGGAGACAGCCTCTCCTGCAGGTTCCAGTCATTGTCAAACACCGCAAACAGCAAAATCACCGCCGGTTTATTCTTTCCGCCGAGAATCTTTCGCACCAGGGAATCATAGCATTCCCCCTTGGTCTCGTCCCCCTCGTCGTTTACGGCAAATTCCACCACCACAATATCCGGTTCCACACTGCCATCCCGGAGCACGTCCCTTTCATACCTCAGCATTCCCAGCTCGGAGGGTGTTCCCCCCACCCCCGCCTTGATGTAGTGGATATTTTCCTCCGTTCCCCTTCCTGCCAGACGGCAAAGTCTCTCAAAGGTTTTGTAAGCATAACAGCCTGTGTGAATAGGTACGGCTCCTGCCCCCTGGGTAATGGACCCGCCGATAAAAGCTATGGTGACCTCTTCTCCCCGCCTGGCCCGGTCCAGGGCTCTCTGCAGTCTTGCAGGATTACCCGTCTGCACCAGCGATTTATTCAGCAGCTCCTGATACTCCCCGCTTTTTAAGTCCACCGGCTGCTCCTCCGGCTCCAAGGGCGCCTCATATCCTTCCTGAAGATATAGCCTTACCCAAACCCGGGCAATCTCCCCGGAGGCCGGAAACTCAAACCGGATCTGCCCCGGCATTGCATCGTCCTCCGACCATTCCTGATCCTTCAGTACAATCACCTGCTCCCTGCCGTCGACAGGTACGGACACCCGCAGCTGGGTGCCGGAAACATAGGGATCCTGTTTTCCATACATCTGAAACACAAAATCCACGCTGCGGCTTTCTCCCTGCTCCATCTCCAAGCTCACCCCAATGCTGTGCACCAGCTTCCGGAACCCTTCCGCCGTCTGCAGCAGCTCAAGCATGGACTCATCCGTAAGATTTCCCACGATACGGGCGCTGCTTGCCATCCTGCCTCCATCCATGTACAAAAACTGTACGCCTCTTTGGTCAGGCATAACGGAGCCGTGAATCTCCTTGCCCCGCATAAGATAAAAACCGCCCCGCTTCTTTTGAGGGTCCAAAGGCGCCTTGGGGCCGGCGGCCTGTAATTTGTTTTCCTCTGTCTGAGCTGCACGCTCCTCTATTTGATTCATAGCTTCTGTACCCCTTCCGCATTTGATTTACACCTGCATAGCATTTTCCTTTTATAGCATAGCATTCCTTATATGAAAAATCTCTCTACTCCTTGCTGACTTCTGGTTAATTATTGCTATGATGATTATTTACGGCTTCATTGCATATTGTACAAATCAGAAACGAGTGCTAAAATATCCTGAAGAACAATGGTCGGCAGACTCTTACCGCCAATACATACCAGGAAAGGATGGAATTACATATCATGGGATTATTTTCAAGAAAGCCCAAAATCGATTTGGCAGAAGCTCAGAAAAACAAAGAAAAAATGCGCCAGCTGTTTAACGCTGCCGTGGCAGACGGAGATTCCTATCAAATTCTCTACGCCTCCACAGGCTCCACCTGGAAGGAAAGCGGCGTCCTGTCAGACACCCGGGTGTATCAGTTCATCAGCCTTGTATTCGGATATCGGGAGTCGGATTTCAAGCTGGTGGCCGTTCCGGTAAACACCCAGCTGACGGAGTCCTCCGAGCCTCTTGAAATCCAGATTTCAGAGGTCAAAACCATAAGATACAGGAAGAAGGAGACTACGCTGGAAATGGACTTCACCGAGCGCGGCAGAAGCTCCATGTATTTCTCCTTCAGCGACGTGGAGCAGAACTCCCACAGCTTTGTTGACAATGTAAGCCAGGAGGAAGAGCGGCAGGCAATTATGGTATTCCTGGAAAAATATAAGGCAAAGCTTTAAAAACACTGTGCTTTACAGGAAAGGGAAGCTTCTTCCAAACAGGAAGCTCCCTCTTTAGTCAAGTCTTTTTTCCTTATTTTTCAAGGATTTTTTAGTTATATATCTCAGATGAATGAGCCAAGATAATGGACATTTCTTTGTATCTGGTACGAAAATAGAGGTGTTGGGTATACGAAGTAGAACGTCTTCCGTTTCCGCTCTACATGGCCTTGTGTATGCCCCTCCTTCTACGGCAGCGAACCTCCCGTGTCTACCAGGATCACCAGCATCTCTGCCGGGTCCTAACTTCCTTCGTCCCGCCTGTCCATAACCAGGGTGTCAGCTTAGCTCCTTTACAGGGTCATGCCCTATGGATAATATTCCTGCCGACTACCGGCTCATTCTTTGTTATAAGTCTTACTGACCTGTCTCATATGCTTCCCTCACCGGCACCTTTCGGTGGACGTTTTCCCGGATCGTTCCCCATACTTTCCAGCTTTCCTGTCACAGCTGGATTCAACCCTCAATCAAAATTTTTGAAAGTTCAACCCAACTATGACAGGGCATTGCCTGCTTGTGGTTTATGTTCGTTTATTACGCTGCCTGGATCTGTGGTCTCCTGATGTCGCCCATCAGTTTTCCGGCATCATAGTCTACACCTTTTGTCAGTATCGTGTAGAATATCCTCAGAACCTTACACGCTACCGCTACGACAGACTGCATCTTCTTTAATGGGTTTTCTTTACGTGTCCGGTAATACTCATGTATTGCCCTGAACTCCGCATTCTTCCCAATCAAGGATATCGCTGCTTCATACAGCACATACCTCAGGCGTTTCCTTCCCCTGTAACTGATCCGGCTTTCGCCGTTATGCTTCCCGGAATCATTCGCCACAATCGCATATCCCGCCAGCTTCTGTAACTGCTTTGGGTTGTCAAAACGTCCAATGTCTCCCACCTCCGCAATGAATCCGCTGACTGTTGCCAGGCCGATCCCCTTGATCCCCATCAGTTTATCAACATATGGGATTTCTTTCAGCCTTTCCTCTACTTTCAGGAGAAGCTCCTCCAGCCTTGAGGTATATACATCCATGTCGTTGAGCAGGTTCTTCAGTTCCATCCTTGCCGCTCCCGGTGCTTCCTTACTTCCTACGCTGTGCTCCGCTGCCGATACCAGGGTCCTTGCCCTCTTCATTCCGGCGCCTCTGAGCTTTGCGTCCCTCCATATCCGGTTCACACCTTCCACTCCCAGTTTTCTGATGTCCTCCGGCAGCGGTGCCTCCTTCAGCACCATCCTCCCGCTCACCGCCTTCAAATCCCCGTAAACGTCTTTATATTCAGGAAAGTAGATGGCGAACCATCTGGCCAGGCGGTTCTTGATCCTCGTGAGCTCCTCCTGCGTCTGGAAGCGCAGGTTTGACAGGCTCCTGATCTCTGCATAGATACCGGTTGGTATGTAAGGGTACGAGAACCGTCCCTCGTTGACAAGCGCAGCGATCGTCTTTGGGTCTTTACGGTCATTTTTGTTGGGGTTGTTGTCATCCAGTTCTTTTGATTTTTTCACGTGGTGGGGATTCACATGCACAGGCCTCATCCCGCTGTCCTGCAGGAATTTCCCCAGGGCAAACCAGTAATGTCCTGTCGGCTCCATGCCCGGTATTACAGCAGTTTTACCGTGTTTCGCCGCTATATCCTCCATCCATGCTTTGAATGTCTGGAACCCTGCCTCTGTGTTACTGAATTCCAGTGGCTTTCTGGTATATTCGTAGTTGCGCCAGTCATATGCTCTGGCATAATGGATTTCACTTCCTACATCGATTCCAACAATTAAAGTTTTTCAGTTATGGATGCAATTTTTGCGTTTTGTGTGTTACAATTCATTTCAGATACCTCTCTGTACTATCCCACAATCAGAATTTGATTTTCTCCCTCTGTCAGCTCCCGGCTGCTGCCGTCAGGCAGAAAGAAAATCCCATTACGTCCCCGGGGCAGAGTCACCCTGCAGCAGATATTGTCTGTTCCATCCTGCGCCGGTTCATAGGAAAATTCCACCGTTCCCCTGGGCGTGGCCGCCTGTCCCCGGAGGCTGGTCACATATTCCAGATGAGGCCGCACAGCCACAGTTCCCCAGCCCGGCTCTCCGGGCTCTATACCGGCCAGCTTCCGCATCATCTCATACATGGGCAGAGCGCTCCAGGCATGATTTTCACTGCGTCCCCTGTCAGGCTCCTCCGGACATGTGGTGTAGTGCTTTTCTCCCAGGGCAATCCACCGGTCCATCAATCCCTTTGTCTCCCTGTACAATCCCGCCTGCTCCAGGGCCCGGAACAGTTCATAGCTGGTGGCAAAGGAACAGGGCATCACATCCGGCTCCTCCAGGGCATGCAGCAGCATCCGGCGTCTCTCTTTGTCTGTTCCCATGCCGTTTAAAGCCGCCCAGCTCTGGGCATGCTGAGTATATTGAACAAAATCCGGGCCTTCCCTGTATAAGCCTCTCTCAGAATCCCAGCACAGCTCCCGCACCCGGCGGCAGATGTGCTCCTGCCGTTCCAGATATTCCTGCCTCATTCCTTCTCTTCCGGTCGCTTCGGATAGCTCTGCCGCACAGCCAAGCGCATAGGCATACATCAGGTTATGAATCGTGGACGCACCTTCCGCCGCTGCGGCAGGCACCCCCGCACAATCGGCCCAGGCCTGCTGCCAATCCACAAAGGGCCAGTAACCTACCCGCTCCACCAGACCGCTGTCGCCGATCTGCCGGTCATAATACTCTAAAATGGCATCTACGTCGCTTCGGTATCTTTTTATCTCCTCCACATCTCCGGTCTGCCAATAAAAATCCTTCAGCATAAACACAAAATGCAGGGAAAAGGTTGAAATAATCTGGGGGAAGCTGCTGGGGTATTTTCCATGCATCAGTCCCTCCGGCGTCATGGAACAGTGAAAATCCCAAAGCGCCTTTTTGGCCAGACGCACATCCCCGTCCACCGCATAATGAAACAGCGCCTGAAGCCTGGTATCCATTAGAAACTGCATCTGCTCATAGAAGGGACAATCCATATAAGTCTCCAGCATACAGTTCTGCAGAGTAGCCACGCACATTTCCCACAGCTCCTCCACCCAAAACTCCCGGCTCCTGATGCAGGATTTTCTTTCCAGGGGATAGCCTGTCCTGCGAAATCGGGGTCTGGAAAAGCGAATAGGCTCCTTGCCTGCCTCCAGCCTGATCTCCAGAAACCGAAAGGTTCTCACCCAAAAGGGTTCAAAGATAAGGGGCCCACCGGAAAGCACAATTTCGTCCTGCATTCCTTCCACCCTTCCGTTCCTATAATCATCCCTGGGAATATCCTCCCCATCCTTCACAAACTTCTCAAAATAGGTAAAGACAGCCCTGCCGCCTCTTCCCCCGGAAAAGGAATAACGCATATAGGCATTGGTCACCCTCTCCCGGCAAAACAGAATCCGTACCTTTTCTCCGGGAGCCACAATGATCTCCTCCAAAGCGCTTCCTTCAAAGGTCTCCGCCTCAGAACCGCTTCCACCAAATACCTTCGTTCCCAGCTCCCGGGTCAAAATCCCCTCATCCTCGAACAGAAGCGGAATCGGGCGCTTTTTTATCTGAAATTTTCCGGTGAAGCCCACTTTCCGGTTAAATTCACCGGGCAAAACAGTTTCAAAGACCGCCGCCGTCCACCATCTGCCCGCAGACACTCCTTCTGTTTCGCCCTCACACTTATCATCTGCCTTCTCTTTTTGTTCCTTTGCATTGCAGCTCCTGGTTTCCGGCTCCCCGCCGCCTTTCACGGCTTTTCCCGTGGTCTGACACACAAATCCGGGGTTCTTCCACCCTGCGGGTTCCCGTCGAAAATCCACATCCTCGCAGAAACCTCCGGAATTGCAATTGATTTCCTTACATTTAATAAAATATGCACCGTTCAGATAAACCTGCCAGTCTGTTTCCCCAGTGGTCAGCCCAGCCAGTCTTTCCCCATTTTTGTCAAGAATATCCCCTTCCAGCGCCAGCCTGTGGCCCACCGGGCTGGAAACCGCCGCCAGAATGGGCGTCCGTTCATTGCCATACTGTTCTCCCACATCATAGGGATTTAGAAAAAGCACCTGGACGGCAAACACATTCTCTCCTAAGCGCAGGTACTCTGTCACGTCCACTGTTTCATAATAATGGCTGTACCAATCCCCCTTACAGGGCCCGGACAATACAGGCTCACCGTTAATCCACAACCGATATCTGGTATTCGCCGTAATATCTATCTCACAATTCCCGGGCTGTTCCCGGCAGAAAACCACCTTCCGAAAGTATGCAAATCTGCCGTTCATGTCGCCTGCATAAATCTGCTCTGTCCTGATCTGTTCTGCCGAAATTCCGATCCACTTTGCCTTTTTCCACATACTGTTCTCTCCTTGTGCTCTGCTTCTGCATATAATCACCCCTCTGCAGGCAACAGGGCATCTGTCCTGCAGCGCTGCACGCAGCGGAGTATGTGCTGCCCGCGGTATTGGCCCAATATACATACAGGCAGGCATGTCTGCCTGCATTGCCTGCGGGAATCAAAACGGCCTCTCACAAGCTCCGTCACAAAGAGCTTCCGAGAGGCTTTAAAATAGATTGTACTCCACAAATTTATTCAGCAATATAGAAATTCCCGCATTGAATATCACAAATCCGATCTTCTGTTACTTTTCACGGCTTCGCCATTCAAAGCAAATCAAAAATCTCATGCAAATCCGATATTTCATGATCCACTCTATATCCCTTTACCGCCGCTGCTCCTTCGGGATTATACCAACAGGTCACAATTCCGGCATTGTTTCCGCCGCAGATGTCGCTGGTCAGAGAATCACCCACAATCATTACCTGGTTTTTGTCCACTGGACCTATTGTTTTGAAGACTTTGTTGAAAAATTCCACATTCGGCTTTTCAATTCCCAGCTGTTCAGACAGAAAGATTCCGTCCATCAACTCACCAAGTCCCGAAAGACGCAGTTTTTTTGACTGTGCCGCTATAGTTCCATTGGACACCGCGTATTGCTTAACCTTGCCGCGAAGAGATTCTACGATCTTAAGACTGTCGTCACAGTATACGATCGTATCTCCCAGGCGCAATTGATATTTGTCATTAAATTCAGAGGCAATTGCATCGTTCAGCCCTTCTGTCTCAAAAAAATCTCTGAACCGCCCAATCAAAACCTCCGGTTTTGTGATTTCCCCTTTTTCAAGACGTTCCCAATAAGCCTTATTGATTCTGGAATAACGCTGAAGCATTTCCTCCGGACACTCTCCCAGGCCATATTCCTGAAACAGACTCCGGATCGCTGCCTTTTCTGCAGCACTGAAATTCAATAATGTACCGTCAATGTCCCATAATAATGTGGTGATCATTTTCTCTCCTCCAACCTTGCTTTCTTCTGTTTCACCTTTCATTATATACCAATATTTGAAACATTGGAGCATTTATTAGACAAACTCCAGCTGTTTTATGTTACAATGACCTTATTCATGGCAGGAAATGGCCGGACGGCCATAACGGAGGATTTATGAAAGAGACAAATCAGAAAATAATGATCGATAAAAAAGTATTTTATAAAAATCTTGCCAGGCTTGCTCTTCCCATTGCACTGCAGAGCCTGATGCTGGCATCGGTAGCCGCAGGCGACGCGCTGATGCTGGGGAAGGTGGCTCAGAATGAAATGACCGCCGTTTCTCTGGCAACCCAGATTCAGTTTGTCCAGAACATGTTTCTGGGGGCCATTACTGCGGCGGGAGCCATTCTTGGCGCCCAGTACTGGGGAAAAGGCGACAGGCATACCCTGGAAGACATTTTCAACATAATCCTTCGCTTCTGCGGAGCCGTGTCCATCCTGTTTTTTCTGGCATGTGAGCTGATACCGGAGCAGTTGATGCATATTTTTGCCAACGAGGCTTCCCTGATTGCCATCGGCAGCTCTTATCTGCGCATTGCGGGCTGGTCCTATCTGCTTACGGGTATCTCTCAATGCTATCTGACTATGATGAAGGTATCGGAGCATGTAAAACCCGGGGCCTTTATCAGCTCCTGCGCAGTGCTTCTGAATATCGGCTTAAATGCGGTATTTATCTTCGGACTGCTGGGAGCGCCCAGAATGCAGGCAAGGGGCGCTGCACTTGCCACCACGATTTCCCGCATTGTGGAATTGATTTTATGCGTGGCCGTATCATCCGGAAAAACATATATCCGTCCCGCACTTGACCGGCTTATAAAGCTGCCGAAGCTGCTGAAGGCTGATTTCGTAAAGCAGTGTCTGCCCCTGTTGGGCGGTTCCCTATGCTGGGGCATCGGATTTACATCCTATACTGCGATCATGGGACATATGGGCACCGACGCCGCGGCGGCAAACTCTGTGGCCGCAGTGGCCCGGGATCTGATCTGCTGCATGTGCAACGGGATCGGCATGGCCGCAGGGATCATGGTAGGAAATGAGCTGGGAGCCGGACGCCTTGATTTAGGTAAGGCATACGGCATAAAGCTCAAGAATATGTCCTATATCATCGGCTTTCTGTCCACCGCCCTGGTGCTGGCAATGACTCCGCTGATGGTAAAAATGGTCATCCTCACCGACCAGGCCCGGGAATACCTTACAGGAATGATGGTGATCATGTCCATTTATATGATCGGACGCTGTGTCAATACAGTCACCATAAACGGAGTGCTGGACGGAGGCGGCGATACCATATTTGACATGTACAGTCTCATCGTCTGTATGTGGCTCATCGCCATCCCCCTGGCATTCATCGGAGCTTTTGTCCTGCATTGGTCGCCTATGGTGGTTTATGCATGTACCTGCCTGGACGAGGTAGGCAAAATTCCCTGGGTAATGGTGCGATTTCGGAAATATAAATGGGTGCAGGATTTGACAAGGTAAGCAGTTCAATGCTTTCTTGCGGTCCGAAGAATCCAGTCCACCGCCGCCTCGGCCTGTGTCGGCAGACTCCCGGAGGTCTGGGCAGGATTCCCGGCTTCTTCTTTATCCGTGCCTGTATAAAAGGCATGCAGCGCATACCTGGCCAGTAATGCCGAGACACGCCCTCTCTCTATGGAATCCTCGGTGCCAAGGACAACAACGACCAGATCATGCTCCTGAGTTCCGTCGTCCGCAGTCAGAGAAGTAACCAGGCAGGCCCCGGCCTTATTAGTGGTTCCGGTTTTCAGACCGGTAACATCAGGCATATTTTGCAGAAGCGGGTTGGTATTGCGCACCTCCCGATCCAGAGATTCCAGCCTGGCAGATTTCATAGAAGTAATGTCCGTCACCTGCGGATAGACCTTTAAAAGGTAGGATACCAGCCGGAACATGTCCTCCGCACTCATGCGGTTCTGACGCTTTGAGGGAATGGGATCCTCCGTGTAGGAGGGCAGACCATGACTGTTAAAAAATTGCGCCTGAGAAAGCCCCAGCTCCAGCGCCTTCTCATTCATCATCTCCACAAAGGCCTCCTCCGAGCCTGCAATTGCTTCGGCCAGGCACAGTGCGCACTCGTTGCTGGAAGGCAGAAGGGCGCCCCACAAAAGCTCACGAACAGTTATCTGTCCGCCAGCCTCCAAAGGAATCACCCCGTCGTCCGAAGCGGACAGCAGCTGCGCGGCCTCGGAGACGGTCACCACGCCGCCCGGAGCGATTCGTCCTGACGCCAGAGCATCCATGGTCAAGAGACAAGTCATAAGCTTAGATGTACTGGCAATGGGCCATGCCTTGTCAGACTGATACCGATAATAAATCTCCCCGGTGGAGGCGTCCCCCACCAGCACACCGTTGACTCCGTAAAAATATCCGGCCTCCTCCAAAGTATCCGGAGCGATATAGAAGGGCTCCTGTGTATGGATCTGCAGAGAGCCTGCGGCTGGAACGGTAATATCCATGTCCAGAATCATGGCCAGATCCGCTGCCATCATAAAGCAATCGTAATAGCCGGAGGGCAGCTGCATAATCAGGGTATAATAATACACATTTTGTCCGCTCACCCGAAATTCGTTCCGTCGCAGAGAAATATCCGGGTTTTCGTCATCTTCCCAGGGAATATTTTCTCCCCCTACAGGAGTATAGATATTTCCCGGATTCAGAGAGACAGTATTTTTCGTGACTTCCAGCGAGAAGGCCTTGTCCGTATCCTTAAGCGCCATGGCCATGTCCCGCAGAGAGAAATAAGTATTATTGTCATAGTCATAATCCAGGATTTTTACAGTGTAAGCGGCGCCGGTATCCGCCTGTACCCGGCAGGTTCCGGGTATCTGAAAATTTGCGTCAGCCCTGGCAGGCAGGATCGTACATACCAGAGCCGCAGACAATAGAAAAGCACTGATTTTCTGCAGGATTCTTTTCATTGGATCTCCCTTCAGATATTATTGAGTCGATGGCTGTATTAAAGTGTATATGATCGGGTTCTGATCAAAAAAATCGCCGTCGGCGGCAGAATCGGTTTCTTCGGACAGAATCAGGACAGACTCCTTACGAATATAGCGCTCCGCTCTCACGGCTGCTGGCGTGCCGGCATCAAACTGTCTGGTCAGAATGCCCTCCCCGGCTTCATAGGTGCCGCTGCCGTCGTACCCGGCCTGCAGCTCCTCCAACGGGGGCAGCAGTGCAGGACCACAGGACATCAAATAAGAGACGGTGGACATGCCGAAGGTCTCGGCTGTAAGAGCTTCAATGGCTTCCCTATCTGTGCTCCCCGTATATCCTGCCATGCAAAGTCTCTCGGTCAAAAGAGCCTGAAAGGCCGCAGCAAATGCCTCATACGCCGCCTTGCGGCAGGCGTCGTAGCTTTCCGGCAGGACACTGCCGGAAAAGGTCCCCCCAAAACGGTGCGTCTGCTCCATAGTAAGATTGACCTGAATGGTCAAACCCTGCATATAGGACTCCATTTCCTCCAACGAGATGGAAACGGCTTCTATGTCCTGAAGCCAGGCGAGAGCCGTGACAGACGCCTGCTGCGTCATGTCCAGCTCCGCAGTCCACTCCCCGGAAAGATCATGATCATCTGATGCAAAAAAGTGCAGATATGTCAAAAAAGCGGTGGAAACGCTCAGGGTTAGCAGCAACAGGATAAGTATGGTGTTTTTCAAAGCCTTTCTCATTCAATTACCCCCTGACCGCGGCAGCAGACATCCATTATTTCGTCGTCTGCCGCAGGTTCAATCATAATGTTTTATCCTTTTCCCTGTGGAAATATTCATCCAATTCCTTCCTGCGCTCCTCCGGCATTCCCTTCTTTACAGGAAGCACCGCCGCATTTGCCACATCCCCGATCATTCGAACCGCAAACTCTACATTTTTGCGCATTGCCCTTTCATTCAGCGTGGGCAGCAGATCATGTATGGTATGTATTTCTGCCGTGGACGTTCCTCTGCTCAGTCCCAGCGCCGGAATTTCCCTGTCGCAAAAAGGCGCTGAATCACTGGAGTGGACCCCCTCCTTTATATCTGCGGAATAGCCTGTGATTTTACAATACTGCTCCACAAATGTCTTCAGCTCCTTCTCTCCCGTAACGCTGATTCTATTTGACCCCAGCGCCGTTCCGCACATATCAAAATTGAAGCAGAATCCGATCCTGTCAAGCAACTCCTTCTGCTGCTCCACATACGCCTTTGATCCCAGCAGCCCCAGCTCCTCACTGCCGCACCAGAGAAACCGAAGTGTCCTTCTGGATGGATTTACCGCAAAATGTCTGAAAATAGCCAGAAGCGCTGCCGCACCGGTGGCATTGTCCCAGGAACCGGTACCCACAGGAACAGAATCATAATGAGCCGTAAGCACAATGCTTTCCTCCTTCAAATCCGTTCCTTCAATGACAGCGGATATATTTTGACTCTCCGCTTCCACCTCTTCCTGCTCCAGTGTAAGCCGCACTCTCTCCACCCCGTCCTGAATCAGCCAAAGAGCGTCTGCCGCCCCAATCATGAATCCCGGAATCACGCCGTTCCTGGTAAAATGCTCCCGCAGTCTTCTTGCATACAAAGAAGTCTCCTTCTCTGAAAAATAATACTTGCCCTGCATTACCAAAAATGCCGATGCCCTATGCTCCACCAGACGTTTATAAACCTCCTCGTCCGTGAGCTTATTCAACAGTACCACCTTGCCTTCCAGATTCCCTGCCCCGGCAAAATCTATCTCGGAGGCCTCATCCAGATAGACCAGCTCGCATTCCCTGTCAATGCTGCCCGAACGCAGAAAGGGCTGACAGGAAATATCTCTTCCCGCCGCCCAAACCGAGCATTTCTGAACCTTTGCGTCAGGAATCCCAAAGGTCATGTATTCTCCCCGGACCTCCTCCCGTCCTGCATTCTCCGCAATCCTGTTGATTTCTCCCATAATCAGCTGCGCCGCCTTCTTCTCTTCCGCGCTTCCGCCCACACGCACAAAGCTTAATTCCTTTACAAGCTCCAGCAGTTCTTTCATGATCCGTCCTCCTCGTATGCTCCCTGCAGTTATTTTCTGCCTTCGGCAATTATATCCATTATACATAGCTTTCCGCAAAATTACAATAATTCCCCTTCGCTTCAACATCAATTTACCAGCAAACTGGATTTACCAGCAAACTCATTATTCTGAGCATCTGTTGCCTTTTTTAACAGTACTCATCTTTTTTCTCGGTTTCTATTCAACATTTTTCACGCTCTCTTCATATAATGATATCAGGAACGACATGGGGCTCAGCCCGCGGCAGACCGAAAGGTATTCCTCATGGGTAAATGACATCCATGACTAAATATTGAACAACGAGGTGAGTTTTATTGAATTATTATAACAGGAACAGCATGCCCAATCAGGGAAGATCCGGAATGATGTCCGGTGCGCCAGGACCTGTGGGTTCTATGGAAACGGGTTCTATGGAAAACGCAGGCCCCAGGGGGCCAATGGGACCTGCAGGACCTGCGGGTCCTATGGGGCCAATGGGACCAATGGGACCCAGAGGTGAGCCGGGGCCCCCAGGCTGTCCCGGAGAGCAAGGCGAACCCGGACCCCAGGGCGTTACGGGACCCCAGGGGCCTCAGGGCGTTACAGGGCCTCAGGGCCCCCGTGGAGAGCAGGGCTTAAGGGGACCGTCAGGACCTCCCGGATATCCCCAAAACAGCATTTTTGCAGCCTTTTCTGGTTCCCAATTTACCATGCCGGAAAGCGGCAGCCTTCCCCTTCGGACGGATATACCGGACACCACCGGAAATATCTCCCCAGGCGGCAATCATTCTGTCACCCTGAATCCTGGTTTCTATGCATTCTACTATTATCTTTCCGCAGAACTGAAAGCGCCCGGGTCTGCAAAGCTCACACCCGTATTTAATAATAGCATGCAGACAGGTTATGGGGGATATGCCGTGACAAAGAAACGGCGCGGGCAGATTGAGCTGTCCCGGTACTTTATTGCCGAAATATCCGATTCTTCTCCTTTGTATTTCGCATGGCGCTGTTCGGAAACCGCTTTGATTGTCAGCATGAACATGACGGTGCAGAAGCTGTGCAGATAGAATCGGGAGCATCTGCAACAGGAATAAAGAGAGGATTTGACACATGGCAACAATTAGTCTCTGTATGATTGTAAAAAACGAAGAAAAAACCTTGGCGCGCTGTCTGAACAGCGTGCATGACCTGGTGGATGAGATTGTTATTGTGGATACAGGTTCTTCAGACCGGACAAAAGAAATTGCATCAGAATATACAGAAAATGTATTCTCATACCCATGGACTGATGATTTTGCCGCGGCCAGAAACGATTCCTTTTCCAAGGCTTCCATGGAATACTGCATGTGGCTGGACGCCGACGATATTCTGGAACAGCCAGAGCGTAAGAAATTTATCCAGCTGAAGCAATCGCTTTCTCCGGATACCGACATGGTAATGATGAAATATAATACTTCCTTCGACGAGTCCGGAAACCCTGTTTTCTCCTATTACCGGGAACGCTGGATCAGAAATGTACCCGAATACCGCTGGACGGGAGACGTTCATGAAGTGATAACTCCTGCCGGAAACATCCTTTACTCCGATATTGCGGTCTCTCATAGGAAAGAGGGTCCGGGGGATCCCGACAGAAACCTGAGAATATATCGGAAAATGATCGCAGAAGGAAAAACACTGGATCCCCGACAATTATATTATTACGGGCGGGAATTATATTACCATCAGAAATACGAAGAAGCAGTTCTGGTGTTTGAGCAATTTTTAGAACTGCCGGAAGGGTGGGTGGAAAATAAAATAGAAGCCTGTACCGTCTGTGCCGACTGCTATGACAGGTTGGCAAAAGGAAATGCTGCTCTTATGGTGCTGCTCCGCAGTCTTAGCTTTGACACGCCCCGGGCAGAGCTGTGCTGTGATATCGGAAATCACTTTTTGAAACGCGGAAATTACCAAAATGCAATCTATTGGTATGAGACTGCATTAACCCGGGAACGAAATGACCGGACAGGAGGATTTGTTTTACCGGATTGCTATGACTATATTCCATTATTGCAATTGTGTGTTTGCCATGACAAATTAGGGAACACGGAAAAAGCAAAGGAGTATAACGAAAAGGCAAGCCTCTGTAAACCCTGCTCAAAAGCCTGTCTCTACAACAAACAATATTTTGAAAAGAAACTAACTTAACATTATATGTAGCAAAAACGAAAATTATTCATATATTATTTATTTCAAAGGGAATTGCAGGAAACCCTTGCAACTGATCCGGACAGATGCGAAATTTCTTCAAACACCTTTGTCAATCAACAAAAAGGATGTGTTTGTATATGAATCAAAACAATTTATGCAACTGCAGCCAAAATTACGGAAATAATCAATACTGTCATCCATGCTGTGAGCGTGGGCCTGCCGGCCCCAAAGGAGATCAGGGGCCCCAGGGACCTCAGGGGATGAAAGGGGATCCCGGTTGTCCGGGCCCCAAAGGCGACAGAGGCGAACAGGGGCCTATGGGACCTCAGGGCATTCCTGGTGAACCGGGTGCAAGAGGACCAAGAGGCAATACCGGCCCCGTAGGACCTACCGGAAACACAGGCCCCAGAGGAGTCCAGGGACCCAGAGGCTATGCCGGCCCTCAGGGTATTCAAGGCGTTCAGGGCGTCAGAGGTGATATCGGCCCAAAGGGAGATCCCGGCTGTGAGGGACCGGCAGG
>OFFL01000311.1_pt1 | contig 56254 bp, 50 predicted proteins | sample 1521391 | NCBI WGS metagenome assembly OFFL01 (sample SAMEA3504082, study PRJEB24116) | mouse gut metagenome | biome: mouse gut; feature: mouse-associated habitat; material: faeces | place: Denmark | collected 2011
AACCGAATTTATTTAATTTTTAACCCCGTCCATTTTTTTAGTGGACAGTAGTGACCACATCATTATAATTCATGGACTCGATATGATTCCCATTGAGACAAAGCAAATCTGTTATCAGCTCATTTGTTTTTGCTATCCAATAATCATCTTTTAAATCTCTTGCCAATTTTTCTGCTTTCATTGCTTTAAGCATGGCCTCTTTTAGATTTTGACTATTTCCGTTAATTACAGACTGATAATAAAGAGACTTCATCAGATTCTCTTTGTCATTCACATCAGTATAGTAATCAACAGCAAGAGAAATAATTGACTCGTCGGATTCATCAATATAATTCTTATGCCTGGCACAAGTTAAGAGCAACGCGTAGTCAGCAATCATCTTATCATTATGAATAGAATCGATGTTTACTGAATCAAGTATACATAATGCTTGCTCAGGATTGGAATCCAACAGACGTCCCGCACGCGCTAATTGACCTTTCGCTGTATCATCTGAATTACAGGATCCAAATGCACTAAATACTATAATTAAAGCAAAATAAAAGAGTGTATTAAGATAACGATACATAGATTTCAAAGTATTTTCCAACGCGAATTTACTAATTTTTTAGGTTTACGCTGGAGTTATGTGTCATTTTTATAGCACTACGTTTAATCGGCTGTACCAATCATAACGATAATGAATCGTTGAAATCAGAATTTAATTTTCACAGTGGCTATCACTTCTCTTCCCCTTATAGGCAGTGATTGTGTGGACTCGCTGACTGAATAGAGTTCGGAAATGGTATATGACCGGACATTGAATATGTTGCGAAGCTCCATACCAACCGAAAGACGACAGAATGTGTAATCACCCTTAAAATCGCAAAACAGAAAGTTGTCCCAACCCCCGGAAGCCAAATTTACTATATGAGTGATAATCACTGAAAGGAAGTATCATGACCCCCATCTTCAAATTCAGATTTATCGCAGCCCTCTCTGATGGGGTTATGCCCTGTAGACTCTTGATGTGCTGATTGTGGTAGCGTCCTTCTGTAGGGAGGAGGTATTCTTGGATTCATATTCATAATGTAGCATAGGCGATAATAAATTCCACACAACAAAATGAACAAAGGCGACCTGAGACCGAAGCCTCAAGTCGCCTTTGTGTGATGACGACAAATGGATTTTACCAGTTATCTTATTACCTTATTTATAGAAGGTGTTCATGTTGTTTTTCACCTTCTGATTTCCGATGAGGATACGGTCAAGGACGTTCATCATACGGGCAGCGCCACGCTGCTGGGCATAGCGGATAGAGCTTTCCTCGACATTGAAGGGACGGCCTTCGTTGTCAATCTCAGTAACCTGGAAGACGATGACACTGTTGTTGGCCTTCATGGGACCAACGAGCGCACCCTTCGATGCGTTGGCAACCTTGCCGAGCACTGCGCTCTCGTTCATACCGAGACCGGGCACCATGTACTGGCCGAAGTTCACTGTGGTGGTGTCGACCTGAGCACCCATCAGCTTGGCATATCCTGCCACGTCATTTGCTTTGCCCTGATAGTCGGCGATGAGTTTGGCAGCCTTCTTGTCGTTGCGGGCACGTGTTTCGAGGATAGTGTGGATCTGTGAGTCACGGACAGGGGTATAGCCGCCGTCATAGATGTCAGAGAGTGCGACAGCAAGGAAACGACCGGTCTGGATGTCGCCGAAGATGGGAGAAACCTCACCTTTCTTTGCATCCATGGCCCATGCCACGGCTGAGTGTGATTCATTGAGGTTGCCTACCATGGGGGTAGAGGCTGAGACGACAGCGGGGAAGGTGGTGTAACCTGCTTCCTGTGCGTTCTCAATGAATTCCTTGGAGTTCTTGTTGGTGGTGATATACTGCTGAAGTGATGACTCGAGCTCATTGATGGTAGCGTTGGAAGGCTCGGTGGTGAAGCTTACGTTGGCGAGTTCGTAGACGGTGACAGGAGCTGTGCGCTCGCTCACACGGAAGATACGGCCACCTTCAGCGATGGTGTCGGGAGTAAAGTAGAGTCCGGTAGGACGATCGGCAACCACTTCCTTGAGAGGAGCGTAGTTGGCATCGATGAGCGACACTTCCATATCTTTCTGTGACTGGGCCACCAGGGGAGATGCTGCCACGGAGTCAAGCGATGCACCTGAGTTGAGGAGATTGACAAGTGAGTCAACCTGAGCTTTTGTGCCCTGCACGGCAAGGAAATCGAGTTTGATACGGTCAACCTCCTGGGTCTTGCCAAGGAGTTTGGTGATTGAATAGTCGTCGCCGTTCTTGGCCACGAGGGTGGCACGGCCAACAGAGAGAGAATCGAGGGCTGCCTTCAGACGAGCCTGTTTGTCAACGTCGGTCTGTGACATTTTGGCACGTTCAACAACGAATTCAGGCATTTCTGAAAGACCCTGAATCTCAGGCTGAGAGTTGAGAGCCACGATGGCGTCCTCAACCTTCTTCTGACCTGCAAGCACGTCGGCTTCAGAGGGTACGATGTTGACTGCTATATAATTGACCACACGCTGTGGCTCAGAGAGGACGTAGCGGTTCTTCTCGTCGTTGTAGATAGAGTTGATGTCGCTTTCGCTGACTTCGAAATCTTCATCCTTGAGAGAAGAATAATCCTTCTTGGCGTAAATGATGTGGGCAGTAGCCGCATTGTCATCATAAAGAGCCTTGGCATCAAGGTCGTTGGCCACGAGAGTGCCTGCGAAGAGGTTCTGGAACTTCTGCTGGAGAAGCATGCGCTCGATGTTTCTTTCGAGTGACACCCAGTACTGCTGGAGCTGCTGGGCCTGAGCCTGCTGCATACCGTACTTGGTAGGATTGTAGGCCATGTCATGTAGAGTGGCTGCGTCGGGCATACCATCCTGCTGCACCATGCGGTCAACATACTGAGAGTTTTTGCCTACCATCATTTCAGTGAGTTCCTGGTCGGTTACCACGAGGCCGAGGTCCTTGATTTCCTGGTCAAAGAGCTTCTCGGCAATCATAGAGTTCAGCACCTGCTGCTGGAGCACGGCATTGTCCACCTTCATGCCACGTGCCTGAGCCTGCTGGGCCTCTTCCTGGACACGACGCTGGAATTCCTGGACATCAACTTTCTGGTCCCCTACTTTTGCAATGGTAGTGCCTGTACCGAAGAATGTACGGCCTGAAGTAAAGAAATCACCGATGATAAAAGCCAGCAACGCGGCTCCGATGATCACAAGCAAGAGCACTGACTTGCTGCGGATTTTTTCTAATGTTGCCATTCTATGTTTAGATGTTTTTGATTGATCTATTAAAGAGAATCGTTGATTTTTTAAGATTTAAGAGTTAGATTGTGATAACGAACGGGCGGCAAGCCACCCAATTAACGCACAAAGGTACGATTATTTCCACTTACTTCAAAATGTAGGGAGGGTTTATTTGCGTAAAATTGCGAAAATACGCGTGATTATATAGGCTACAGCCATCACAAGCACTATCAGGGCCGAACATGGCACCTCGATGACGGTGGCCATCCACAATCCTGCCATACAGCACACGAGCGAAACTGCCACCGACAGGAGCATGATGGATTTGAACCTTCTGGCAAAGCTCTCGGCTATCATCTGCGGAAGAGCGAGCATCGACATCAGCAACATCACTCCCACCAGACGTATGGTGAGCACTATGCACACAGCCACCAGCACTGTCATGGCGGTGGATATGAATGTCACAGGCAACTGACGCACTCGCGCGAAGTCGGAGTCGAAAGCACAGATGACTATGGTGTGGAAGAAACATCGCGTGAATATGAGCAGAACCACTGTGAATATACCGAAAGCCCACAGGTCGGCACGGCTGATAGTCAATATGTTACCAAAAAGGAATGTATTGAGTTCAGGCACATATCCCGGAGTGAGAAATATGAACAGTGTGCCTATAGCCATACCGATGGCCCACACCACAGCGATGGCCGAATCCTCACGGACTCTGTGGCGCGACGACATCCACTGCACCCCGAGCGACGAGCCAACGGCAAAGACCGCCGCCATCAGTAACGGATTCCAGCCAAGATAATATCCGAGGCCAAGACCGCCGAAACAAGCATGGGTTATGCCCCCTGATATTGAAACCAGACGTCGCGTGACAATATATGTGCCTATCACCGCCGAGGCTATGCTTATGAGAATAACCCCTATGAGAGCGTTGCGGAAAAAATCGTAAGCTAAAAATTCCAAAATAACCTTAATTTTACTTATCAGATGGACTTACTTAACTTTTTCATTTAGAACAGAGCATTATCCACTCGTCGCGGAGAGATGTAGGCAAGGCGATGTTGCGAAGCGTCAGACTCGCTCCCCAGGCATAGACATCCTGAGGCAAGAGGGTATAGAGAACCTCCCTGAACTCCTCAACCTCGTCGGGTGTGTAGGTCTCAGGATCACGCGCCGCATAGCGGTCAAGCTCCTCGTCGTCAAAATAAGCCGGTGCATCAATCTGCCCGATGGTCTTTTCGCACACGGCATGCAGACCACAGCACTCCTCCCCTGCTCTTTCTTCGTCGGGCTGTGAAGCAACTCCGACACTGTCGGGCTTATGGGTGAGATAAAGTACCAAGCCGGTGACCAACGTCACAGCGAGTATTATAAGAGCTCCCAGCATAGCGTCTTACACCTCCTCTTCCTCTTCTGGTTCGGGTAGCGGGGCATCACCGTCAAGGAGCACGAAGCCGGCGTCCTTAAGCTGCTCCCAGAATTCCGGGTATGACTTGCTCACCACCTCAACATCATCGATTATTATACCGGGAATATAGAGGGCTATGGGAGCCAGACACATGGCCATTCTGTGATCATCGTAGGTGGAGAATCTGGGCAATTCGCTGAAAGGACAGCGCTGACCTTCCCACGACACGGCATCACGCGACTCAACGTTGAGAAGAATACCAATCTTGGCAAGCTCATTGGCCACGGCTGTGACACGGTCGGTCTCCTTAATTGCAAGAGTGCTCAGACCGGTGAAACGGAACGGCAACCCGAGCATTGCACAGGTAACAATGACATACTGCGCGAGGTCAGGATTCTCGGTGAAATCCATGGTCACCCGCGCGTCAGGATCAGGATTGGCGCAAAGATCCGTGCCTCCGTCCTCTCCCTGCCATTCGGTATCGACCCCGATATGAGAATATATATCGGCAAGTTTTCTGTCGCCCTGGCACGAATCATCCGTAAGATTGTCGATAGTCACAACCCCTGACGACAATGCTTCTATTTCATACCATGCAGCTGCGGCGCTCCAGTCACCTTCTATCGGAGTGAGCGATGGTTTATAGGCCTGCGGCTCCACCGTGATAGTGTTGAGGTAAAACTCACTGTCCACTCCCGCATCATGCATCATCTTAAGGGTCATGAGTATGTAGGGTCGCGACACTATCTCACCTTCGAGAGTCAGACGCAGACCCTTCTCTGTGACAGGAGCTATCATCAGAAGCGCCGAAATGAACTGCGAACTCACCGAAGCATCGAGAGTGAGGTCGCCCCCATGCAAGCGACGTCCGGTGATGCGCAGCGGAGGATAACCCTCTTCTCCGACATATTCTATTTCGGCACCCAGATTTCTGAGCGCATCCACCAGCACCCCTATCGGACGATGACGCATTCGCTCACTGCCGTCGAGCACTACGGTGCGTCCTTCGCGTGTGGAATAATATGCTGTAAGGAAACGCATGGTGGTTCCGGCTGCCCCTATGTTTATCACATCGGCATCATCGGTCGAGAGAGCCTCAAGCATCGCGTCTGTGTCATCACACTTAGCCACATCAGTGAGACGCGGGGCTCCATCGGTGAGGGCATTTATGACGAGAGCACGGTTACTCATGCTTTTTGAAAGCGGAAGCATCAACCGTGTCTCCAAAAATCCCTCCGGGGGAAGTATGCGGTAATTCATATTATTTTCGTGTCAATATTTATCGTTACTCTTGCTCAATATGGTTCTATGGATGTGACCACAGTCTTCGAAGCACCGCGCCAAGGCAAAGTGCCATAGTATTTCTTACAGGTGAGAGCCACCTTCTTCCCGGTGCCCTGATAGCTCTGTATGACACGCGCCAGTGAATCGTCGGGAATCGAAAACGTGAAGTCGCGTGAATACACATGGCTCGTGTCGGCAAGCTGGGCCGGCATGATCATTTCACCTTCAAACGTGTGGAAGAGTATGCCACGTTTCTCAACATTGGTGACATATCCCACACTGCGTGATTCGGTTACATGCGGTACGAAATAACGTATGTAGACCGTCACTCCGAGCGCCACAATCACAATGAAGAAAAACCATCTCCAACCATGACGACGCCTGCGTGGTTTTTCAACGCTCCCGGTGGTGGTGAAATCAATAGTTGTGCTACCCGCATCAGGACGCGTCACAGTCGGCCTGGGAGATTTTTCATGAGATTCTCCCTCACCTTCCTTGAAATTATGTAGAAAATAATCGTTATCCTTATCGTCGAAATTCATTTGATGCTAACAGTTTTTGATGAACGTTTTTCAACGGCAATCCACCCGAAGGTGAAGAGTCCGAGAATTATGGACAAAAGGGTCTCGACACCCATCACGAGATTCGCAAACGACACAGTGTACTCAGTGGTGAGTCCCGGGATTCCGGCTGCATAAAAACCAAGACAGAACACCATGGCCCATTGCCATGGCCCGATACCGCCGTTGGAGGGTACACCCATCGACACACTCGTCATGACAAAGCACACGAGCAAAGCTCCGAATCCATACACCGTGATAACCTCGGAGGTTAAAGGAAATGCTCTGAATGCGCAATAGAGAGCCGTGAAATAGCTTCCCCACAACAGACCTGTGAATAGCAACCACCTACCCTTTCCGGGCATTTTTGCAATAACGGCAAATCCTTCCCACAATCCACTCCATATACGGCGAACTATGGAAATAACCTTGTTTTGTGGATATTTCACAAAAATCCACCACACGGTGACAAGCACGGCCACTATCCCACCCCATAGTACCGGAGAACTTATCAGATCCATGACCATGTTGAATTTCTCAGGATTCTGTGACAGATAGGCCGACAACTGATGACCTGCTATAATGAATGTGAACAATAACAGAGAGGCCACCGTGAACATGTCGGCAAGACGCTCGGCAATCATAGAGCCGAACACCGTGGTGAACGATGCCGAATTACGCGCTGAGATGTAGCCGGTGCGCCACACTTCACCGAGGCGAGGAAACACAAGATTCACGGCATAAGTGCCGAAGATACTCAACGTGAGCTGCCACAACGAAACCTTTATACCCAATGCATCAAGCTGAATCTTCCAGCGTGATGCTCTCCACACATGTGCCAGGACATTGAGCAGCAAATTCAACCCGATCCAATAAAAATTACATTCGGTGCGGATGATATGCCACATCTGCCCGAAGTCAACATTTTTGAAAAGGAGCCAACAGAGACCAACTGATACAACAAATGGAACACCAAATTTTAACAAATATGTCCCAAGCTGCCGTTTCTCCTTATTAGTTTCTGTCGATATGGTGTCGTGACTCATCTCTATTTCTTCTGTGAACATAGTTTCTTGGCCGTAGCATAGGCCATCAGCTCCGAACGATATGATGCGGCAGCAATCTCGCGTCCCACATTACCGTCAAGAATACCGCCATCGGTCACAAACGTATTCCAGAAGGCTTTCAATCCGTGGAAAAGCGGCGAGAACATCCCCACATTCTCATGGGAGGCTGCTATCACTCTCGCTTTTATAGCGGCATGACGGCGTGCCACGTCGGCATATTGCTCACGTGTGTCACACCTATAGTGCAATATGTCACCGTCAATTGATTCCGGTTTCACCGAATCTCGGAATATGACTTTCTCGGCCACATCGCGCAGATTCCAGTTGGCATAGCGTTTGTCGAACAGTCGTATCTGTCTGTCAGGATACCACCCGCAATGTTTCACCGGGATACCGCAGTAAAAGTTAAGACGCGACATACTGTAGACCCTGTGCGTGAACCCCTCCTCCTTCAGCCGGAGTATTGAGTGCTGAAGTGCCGGCGACAACACCTCATCGGCGTCAATCGACAACACATATTGATGCGATGTAAGGGAGGTGGCATATTGTCGCTGTGCACCGAAACCGTCAAACTTCCGCTGTGTAACCTTGCAGCCGAATTGCCGACATATTTCCAAGGTCCGGTCGGTGGAATATGAATCCACCACTATTATTTCATCCGCCACTCCGCGCAATGATTCCAGACACGCCCCAAGGCGTTTCTCCTCATTGTATGCAAGAACTGTCGCTGAAATCTGTACCATTTACTTGTGCAGTATTTTTTTATTTCTTACTTTTACTCTACGCAAATGTAATATTAAAATTTCATTTGACAGAATAAAAACCGTAAAATTTACTTTTAATGCATACGGTTTTTACAAAAAGTATAAATAAATGTGAAAAAAGTGGCAAAAAAGTCTAATTTGTCATCAAAATGTAAGCAAGTTGTTTACAATTAACAAACATTAACAATAGGGGGGGGTGGATATTAACTTTTTCTCTGTAATTTTGCACTGTTATTTGACGTCACGTGGAATTTAGCTACTATCAATAAGTTTAAAGTCAACAAAAAGTTAGGTTAAAGCATGGGGTTGTTGTGAAACACCCCCATTTTTTTGTGCTTTTTTTATGTAAAAATTTATCCCCTGTTCCCCTCTTTAGGTGAACCCCGCAGAGACATCGGCGCTTGCTTGGCGATGCCTCCGATCGAATGCGTTCATACTTCCCATCCACCATCATTTTTCATCACCTCTACCCTGCTCTTCCTTCACGATCCTGAAGGGTAAAATCAATCTGCATCACGATGCCTGATCAGGCTATGTGATTTGAGTTATAAACATTGTTGAAAACCGTGTTGAAAAGTGTAAATAATTTTTCAATGAGTTTTAATAAAATAGTCTTGCATTTATCGCTCCTGTTTCTGTATGCTCATTTCCCTCTGGAATCCAAAATAGTTATCATTATTCTGTAAAACGGTTTTCAAGCCGGTTCTCAACATTTTTAGGTTGGAAATATGCTGAAAAGTTCTTAACTTTGCACATTATTAACATGATGTTAATAACTAAGCTAAATACCAAAAATTCAAGCATTTATGATGTTTATAACCAGGTGGATAATGTAAATCTGACATCAATAACCCATATATGCAAGAAAATGGCCAAATAGTTATTCAATGTTTTAACATCATATATTCTTTCTATTTAAATCTATTTTTTAAAAAATTTTCCAAAACATAATAAATAAATGAATGTTGACAAAGGGTATGTCGAAGCACCCATTGACAAGAGTCTTGATTTGAAAGAGGAAATCCTTCGGCTCAAGAAAGAGAAAAATGCCGTGATTCTCGCCCACTACTATACGGTGGGAGAAATACAGGACATTGCCGATTTCATCGGTGACTCGCTTGCTCTCGCACAGATTGCGGAGCGGTTGGATAATGACATCATTGTGATGTGTGGCGTACACTTCATGGGTGAGACTGTCAAGATCCTTTGTCCGGACAAGAAAGTGCTTGTTCCGGATTTGAATGCGGGGTGCTCGCTGGCCGACAGCTGCCCTGCCCCGGAGCTTGAAAAATTCATTGCTGCCCACCCGGATCACACGGTGATTTCATACGTCAACACTTCGGCAGCTGTTAAGGCCCTCACCGATATTGTCGTGACTTCGGGCAATGCCATGAAGATTATCAATTCTCTTCCGGCTGATGAAAAGATAATATTCGGTCCCGACCGTAATCTGGGTAATTATATAAACAGTGAGACCGGTCGTGAAATGCTACTCTGGGATGGTGCCTGCCATGTGCATGAGCAGTTCTCGCTTGAAAAAATTCTCGAACTCAAAAAGCAGCATCCTGAAGCCAAGGTGCTCGTTCATCCCGAATGCCCCAAACCTATCCGTCTCGTCGCTGACAAAGTCGGATCTACGGCCGTGTTGCTCAAGTGGGCCACTGAATCACCCTTCGATGAGTTTATCGTGGCTACCGAAAGCGGTATATTGCATGAGATGCGCAAGAAATGTCCGGGTAAGAGTTTCATCCCTGCTCCGCCCAATGATTCGACATGTGCATGTAATGACTGTGCGTTCATGAAACTCAACACTCTCGGTAAATTATATAACACACTCCGTTATGAACTCCCTGAGGTTAATGTCGACGAAAGCATAATCGACAGAGCACGCCAGCCCATCACCCGAATGCTCGAATTAAGCAAATAATAAAAATTATATATAGAATAAATGATACACAGCCGTCACAAGCGGCATGACTTAAGCAATGGAATACAATCACAGAGAAATAGAAGCTCGCTGGCAGAAAGCCTGGCGTGAGAATAAGGTCTACAAGACCGAGGTGGATAAATCGCGTCCCAAATTTTATGTCCTTGACATGTTCCCTTATCCTTCAGGGGCCGGACTCCATGTGGGCCATCCGCTCGGCTATATAGCATCCGACATATATTCACGTTATAAGCGTCTGCGTGGATTCAATGTATTGCATCCTATGGGTTACGATGCTTATGGACTCCCTGCCGAACAATATGCCATCCAGACAGGACAGCATCCTGAAAAGACCACCACAGATAATATAGCACGCTACAGAAGCCAGCTCGACAAGATTGGCTTCTGCTATGACTGGGACCGTGAAGTGCGTACTTGTGATCCTAAATTCTATAAGTGGACACAGTGGGCATTCATGAAGATGGTGCAGAGCTACTATGACACCAAGGAGAACAAGGCGATGCCTATTGATAATCTCATCAAGCATTTCGAGACAAAAGGCAGTGAAGGTATCACAGCTGCATGCTCTGAGGAACTGGCTTTCAGTGCTGACGAGTGGAATGCCATGACTGAAAAGCAGAAGAGCGACACTCTGATGAATTACCGCATAGCCTATCTCGGTAACACTATGGTTAACTGGTGTCCCGAACTCGGAACCGTGCTTGCCAACGATGAGGTGAGCGAAGGCCTTTCGATACGTGGGGGTTTCCCTGTGGAACAGAAATTGATGTACCAGTGGTGTCTGCGTGTGTCAGCCTATGCACAGCGTCTGCTTGACGGTCTTGAGACTGTTGATTGGACTGACTCCCTTAAAGAGACCCAGCGCAACTGGATTGGCCGCTCTGAAGGTGCTGAAATGAAATTTCATATTGCCGGCAGCGATATAGACCTTGAGATATTCACCACTCGCGCCGACACTGTGTTTGGTGTGACATTCATGGTGCTTGCTCCTGAGAGTGAATATGTGAAGCTTGTCACCACACCTGAGCAGGAGAAGGCTGTCAAGGAATATCTTGACAGCATAAAGCATAAGACAGAACGCGAGCGCATGATTGATAAGAAAGTCAGCGGTGTGTTCTCAGGCAGTTATGCTGTGAATCCGCTTACAGGCAAGGAAATACCTGTATGGATCAGCGACTACGTGCTTGCCGGTTATGGTACAGGTGCCATCATGGCAGTACCGGCTCATGATAGCCGAGACTATGCTTTTGCCAAGCACTTCAATCTTCCTATCATTCCTCTGATTGAAGGTTGTGACGTCTCTGAGCAGAGTTTCGACGCTAAGAGCGGAAAAATGATTAACAGTGCATCGGCTGAGCTTAATCTCAATGGCATGGAGGTAAAGGAGGCTATCGCGGCCACAAAGAAATTCATTGAGGAGAAAGGTATTGGCAAGGTCAAGACTAATTATCGTCTCCGCGATGCTATCTTCAGCCGTCAGCGCTACTGGGGTGAGCCGTTCCCAATCTATTATAAGGATGGCATACCCACACTTATGGATGAGTCAAAACTGCCGCTCCTGCTTCCGGAAGTTGATAAGTATCTTCCCACCGAGACCGGTGAGCCTCCGCTCGGACGCGCTAAAAATTGGGTGACTGAGGATGGTTATCCCATCGAACTCAACACGATGCCCGGTTTTGCAGGTTCGTCAGCTTACTATCTACGTTATATGGATCCCCACAACGAGGAAGCTCTCGTGTCAAAGGATGCTGATGAGTACTGGCGTAATGTTGACTTGTACATTGGTGGAACAGAGCATGCCACAGGCCACCTGATCTATTCTCGTTTCTGGAATAAATTCCTTTATGATTTGGGTTATGTCTGTGAGGCTGAACCATTCAAGAAGCTCATCAACCAGGGCATGATTCAGGGTCGAAGCAATTTTGTGTACCGAATCAAGGATACCAACACCTTTGTTTCGCTTGGTCTGAAGGATCAGTATGATACCACTCCCATACATGTCGATGTCAACATTGTATCTAACGATCAGCTTGATGTCGATGCGTTCCGTGCATGGCGTCCCGACTATAAGGATGCTGAATTTATTCTTGAAGATGGTAAATATGTGTGCGGTTGGGCTGTCGAAAAGATGTCAAAATCAATGTTTAATGTGGTTAATCCCGATGACATCGTTGAGCGATATGGTGCTGATACTCTTCGTCTGTATGAGATGTTCCTCGGTCCTCTGGAGCAGAGCAAACCATGGGATACCAACGGCATTGACGGCGTGAATCGTTTCCTCAAAAAACTCTGGGGGCTCTTCTATAAGGGTGACCAATGTCTGGTGGACGATTCTAAGCCATCGCCTGAAGCTTTGAAGGCATTGCATAAACTTATCAAGAAGGTGACCGGCGACATCGAATCATTCAGCTACAACACTTCTATCGCCGCTTTCATGATATGTGTCAACGAGCTTAATGCGTGCAAGTGTCATAACAAGGAGGTGTTGAGTGATCTTCTTGTTGTGCTTGCGCCGTTTGCACCTCATATCACAGAAGAACTTTGGCATACAGCCCTCGGTAACACCACCACCATTAACGATGCGAAATGGCCGGAATGGAACGAGGAATACCTTAAGGAGAACAGTGTGAATTATGCCGTTTCTTTCAATGGTAAGGCTCGTTTTAATATCCAGGTACCTGCCGATATGTCAAAGGAAGAAGTTGAAAAACTCGCCATAAATCATGAATCGTCAGCCAAGTGGCTTGAAGGGAAGACTATCCGTAAGGTCATTGTGGTTCCCAATAAGATTGTGAATATTGTGGTGGGCTAATCAGGCTACTGCAACACCTCTATAAAATCATAATCCCGACCGGAATGAAGATTTCCGGTCGGGATTATGATTTTAAGTATTACTGTTCATTTATTTATCAAGAGGATTCCAGTTGTCATCTCCGGCGAGAACCTTGGAAATAGAGTAGGGGGTAGGGTCGGTAAGTTGCTTCGAGTAGGGTACACGTGTTTCCGGATTGGCACCTTCGCCGCTGCTGTTATATTCGGCATAATTAACAGTCTGTTCGTTGGATTCCTTGCCCCAGTTGTTCCATCCTTCGGGATGGATGTGGCCTCCGAGTCTGCAATTTATGTAGATAGCCTGCGCAAAAGGACGCCAGGGACGTGAGAGTGCCACACCTTCAACCCCTTCGTCGGCAGTCAGGTTACAATCATGGAATACATATCCGTAAGCGCTACCTTCGGGGGTGGCCGGTGCGGTGACATAGCCGTTCCCTTTGCTATGGATGTCACATCGGTTGAACACGGCGGTAGCTTTGCCGAATATAAAGTCAACAGTGCCTTCTATATAGCAATCCTCGTAATATTGGCGTGTAGGGTATCCGTAGGTGTAAAGAGTGTCCTGGCAGCCAAGAAAACGGCATTTACGGAACACTGCGCGGTCACCGCTCACGAAACAGGCTACTGCCTGTCCTACCGGTCCTGAACTGTTCTCAAACGTCAGGTTTTCGGCCACGAAATCCGGAGCGTAGATATAACACGAGGCAGACCCGGAAGTAGACTTCTCCTCACCAAACCGGTTTGGTTTTGAAGCGTAGTCATCATAAGTGATCACTGCTCCGTCTTCACCCACGAGAGTGAGGTTGATTTTACACTCGGGAATGATGAGTTTTTCCTTGTAATTACCTTTCTTGATGAGGATGTTTGTACGATTGGCTTTGCGGAAATCAGGCACGGCATTTATGGCATCCTGGACGGTGGTGAAATCACCGCTGCCATCCTGTGCCACAACGAAGTCAAAGTGGCGCTCCTCAGCATTGACTGATATTAATGAAAAGAGTAATAGAAGGAGGGATAATGACTTTTTTAACATGGTAAAAGATGGTGTTTTTGATATTTGTTATTATTCGTTGAGCAGATCGGGACGTAGGCGGCGTGTGCGTTCAAGAGCCTGCTCATGCTTCCAGTCGTCAATTTTTGCTTTGTGGCCTGACAGAAGTATGTCGGGGACACGCCAGCCCTTATATTCGGCTGGACGTGTGTAGACAGGAGGAGCCAGAAGATTATCCTGGAAGGAATCGCTCAGGGCACTCTGTTCATCACCGATGGCTCCGGGTATGAGACGTATTATTGCATCAGCTATCACTACAGCAGGTATTTCTCCTCCGGTCAGAACATAATCACCTATAGAGATTTCTTTGGTGATGAGATGCTCACGTATGCGGTAATCAACACCTTTATAATGGCCGCATAGGATAATCAGATTATTGCACAGCGAGAGTGAATTGGCCATAGGCTGGTCAAATTGTTCACCGTCGGGTGAAGTAAAGATAATCTCGTCATACTCACGCTGCGATTTCAGTTCGGCGATAGCACGGTCAACCGGTTCTACCTGCATCACCATTCCTGCTTCGCCACCGAAAGGATAATCATCTACCTTACGGTGTTTGTTGGTGGTGTATTCACGTAGATTATGGACCACAATTTCAGCAAGGCCTTTATCCTGGGCACGTTTAAGAATAGAGCAGGAGAGGGGTGACTCTATCATCTCGGGGAGGACTGTAAGTATATCAATGCGCATAATTTCGTAGTTTTTTAGAATCATTATTCACCCTGATTGAGTTGACGGATGCGCCAGGTAGCAGGGTAGAGGTTATTGGAACGGTTGCCGAGATTTTTTACAAAACCAAGAGGCGAACCGGAATATGTGAGGAGCACTATGCCACGTGATGTGGTTTCAGGTAGGTTCACAGCGTCGCCATGAAGATATTTCAAAGCCTCTTCCTTGATGACATCAGCTGTAGTGAATGATGCGGTATTCAGATTCTGTGCCATGGCTAACGACTGTGCGGGTATAATATCTTTCCCTTTTATGGTGCCGAGTGTTACACCCTCGTGTATCACATCCACCTTGCTTTTTAGCCCCTTCAGCAAGTCAATATGTGCCTTTGGGAAAGCTGTGATGCGGTCATCGTCGATATATAACTCATAGTGTTCCATATCTGTAAGGCGGTCACGGACTTGGGAGAGGAGGGGAGAGGTGTTTGTTTTAGATCCCTTTGAGGTTTTGTGTTTTTTTTCACGTGGCTGATAGATGCCGTTCTTACGGATTACAGCCACAAACAGGCCCTCACCTCGTATTTTACCCGGTATGAATCTGTAACAATGATGTGGCGTGTCGATACCGGGATGGATATTCCATGTTGCATCAACCGGTATTTCCACACTTTCACCGCCGAGTCGCTCTATGATACGTGCTATCATTTCTTCATTTTCATGGCGGTTGAATGTGCATGTACTATAGACCAATTCACCTCCCGGACGCAACGCATTCCATAGATTTTCTATTATTTGCCATTGGCGGTCGACACACTCTTCTATAAGCCCGGCCGACCATTGTGCCACAGCTTCATCATCCTTGCGCATCATACCTTCACCTGAGCATGGGACATCGGCTATCACTATGTCGAAGCAATCCTTTAGTTTTCCAAGGTCGCGGGTGTCGGCACGAGTTACTATAGAGGCTGGAAAACCCCATTTAATTACATTCTCACGCAGTATGGCTGCACGGTTGGGAACATATTCATTAGCCACGATAACAGAGCCTGCAGGAAGGGTGTCAATGGCAGCGGTGGTTTTTCCTCCCGGTGCAGCACAGGCATCGAGGACTCTGCGAGGTCTACCGTCGGCCACAAGTGTTTTCATCACATGGTAGTGAAACATCGAGGAGGCCTCCTGCACATAGTAGCGGCCCTGATGAAATGCCGGATCAAGAGTGAATTTAGGACGACGGTCGAGATAATAGCCACATTCACACCATTTGACAGGGATGAGTCCTTCATGCTCCAATTTTTCCTTATTATGGTTAAGACGGATAGAAACATCCGGCACACCCGACGATAAGACATCCGGGAGTTCCTTCAGACCTATTTCAGTGACCATTTCAATGAATTCGGGAGGTAACGAACGCATACACCTGTAAATATAGTGATAATTATAAGTGCAAAAGTACAAAAAACTAATGTTTTGACATAGTGTTTCACCTCTAAGTTAGCCTAAGATAGCTGTCGGGAATATGTCATTCATTCATTTCCGTGAGATATTTCCAGTATCTCACAGGCATATCCTGGCGCTGTTTCCGTGGATTGGTGCGCTCAGTGATTGCTATTGCCTTGAAGTATGTGCGCCACAGATCCTGATATAGTCTTTCTGATTTATCGGCTATATCGGCTGTTAGTTTTCCTGATGAGGTTATCCGTCCCTGTGTCTCGGACAAAGTGATACGTCTTGTCTCTGTGCCATCATAGTGATAGCCGTAATCACGACATCCGTCATACAGGATGAAAGGTTGGTCGCTGAATCGGTCAACGAAATGATTGACAGCCATGGGGAGTACGTCAAACATAGGTTCTGTCATGGCGAAATATGTTCCGTCGGCCGCTTTTTGGAATCTTACAAATTGAAGTAGTCTATGAGCTTCCCCCCTGACTCTCCTTACCTCTTTTAGCACTGCTAAAACTGAAGGGTCGGAGAAATCATTCTCGATAGTTGATGTGGATGTTACCGCACGGCTGATGAAGCGTAATGCATGCAAGGGAAAGTCTGCTGAATCGGTAAGAAAAGCAGCTGTTAGAGCACTGGAAGCTCCTTTAGATACTGTTTTACGGAATTTGCGCCACACTCTTGATGCTTTTTCATTGTCGGTGGCAACTTCATGTAAAGTATCGTAAAACAATGGTAGAGGTGCCTCTGAAGTCTGTAGGATATCTACATTTTCCTTACGTGCGAACGAATCAAAAACCGCACTGAGCATTCCGTCAAAAGAGCCGTCGAATATATAGATGGTCATGAGAAATCAAAGCTTAGTTGCAGAGGATTTTCTTTTCGGCTTGTGCGGTTAAGTAGCTGACGTCGCACATATTCAGGTGACAGATCAGCAATAGTTGCAGAAGCGAGTTCGCCACAAGTGATGAAGTACTTGGCTCGATTCATTGCCACTCCTATTTTTTTCAGGTGTGCTGAGTTGAGATGTCGATATTTACGTGCGTTTACAATGAGGGCGGCTGATTTCACCCCTATTCCCGGAACACGAAGTATCATTTCGTAAGGCGCTCGGTTGATATCGACAGGGAAGGCTTCAGGATGACGTAGGGCCCACCCCATTTTAGGGTCAACTTCAAGGTCAAGATTAGGTGAGGCCGGATCGGTGATTTCCTCTGCCTTAAAATGATAAAAACGCATGAGCCAGTCGGCCTGATAAAGACGGTTTTCCCTCACCAGAGGAGGTTGTTTAAGAGCCGGCAGACGAGTGTCATATTCATTGACTGAAACATAGCCCGAATAATACACACGACGCATGGTGGGCATGGAGTATAGAGCCGATGAAGTGAGAAGTATGTCGCGGTCAGTATCAGGGGATGCTCCGACAATCATCTGGGTACTCTGGCCGGCAGGTACGAACCGGGGGACGTGAAGCATGTGTTTTTTGTCTTCTTTATATTGAAGCACACCCTGTCGAATATACCCCATGGGTTCATATACGCTTTTATGGTCCTTTTCAGGGGCAAGATACTTTAACGATTGCTCACCAGGGATTTCGATATTGACACTCATTCTGTCGGCATATCTTCCGGCTTCATTGACAAGTTCACGCGATGCACCTGGAATACTCTTAAGATGTATGTATCCGTTGAAACGATGTATCTCTCTCAGATCCTTGGCAATACGAGCAAGCCGTTCCATGGTATAGTCGGGATTTCGTACCACTCCCGAGCTTAGAAACAGTCCCTCAATATAATTGCGCCGGTAAAATTCCATGGTTATGTCGACCACCTCGCTGACCGACAGAGTAGCACGCGGTATGTCATTGCTGCGCCTGTTTATGCAGTAAGCGCAGTCATACATACAGTAATTTGTCAGCATTACCTTCAGCAGAGCTATGCAACGGCCGTCGGCTGCGAAACTATGACAGATACCTACCCCTCCTACGGTATTGCCAACCCCTTTGCCGTCGTTTTTTCGAACAGTGCCACTTGACGAGCATGACACGTCATATTTGGCCGCTGCCGCCAATATTTTGAGTTTTGCAAGTGTGGCTTCAGTCATAGGTGTGCTTTTGAAAATCGCTACAAAATTAACCCTGTAAAAGGTCAAATATTTGCACATCGATGTTAAATAATGTTTTATGACGCGTTAAATTGCCGTAATAAAACTTATCTCACATCATTATGACAGCACGATCAAAAGAATCCTTGTAAAGGATTATATGTTCTTTTCTTTTCTGAGATTGCGGCCTTCGTAAGCTTCGAGGGCTTCAATCCATTCGGGGGTGATGGCAGCTGAGGTATGTGTCTGCATGTCGAAACCCGACATAATGGTTCGGCATTGGCATTTTACCTGTCTGTTTGATGGATTATATATGCGCTGTTCGAGTGTAAGACTCTTCTCTCCTATGGCTATTACAGCTGTCTCAACTTCGATATCTTCATCGAAGAATGTAGGAGCACAGAAGTTACAATTGATATTGACTATCACAACGCCAATCTTATGCCAATCAAGACGACCGCCGAGCACGGCCTGGAAATAGCGAGTCTTTGCCAAGTCCATGAATGTGAGATAGATGCTATTGTTGAGGTGGCCAAGCATATCAATGTCGTTAAATCGCATCTGTAAAGGCATGTGGTGTCGGAATGCCTGGATATCGGGAGTGTCGCAACGGTTGCTCATGTCTGATGATTATTTATTTGGATTATGTCAATGAAATTGTATCTCTTTCACAACGTCTGCACCTACAGCTCGGTTTATTGCTTCAATGAGACGTGCACGATTAAATGAGAGTTCGTTTTTCAGTGGGGCTGAGGTGAGATATACATGCATTACTCCGCGGTCGACATACCGCCTGGATGTGTAACGGTTTATGGCCGGTCCAACCACATCAACCCATACGGCAGCGGCACGTTGCTCGTTAAGAGTGTCGGTGAGTCCGGCACGCTCCATAGCCTCGTCTATTATACTTTTTATATGTTTGGGATAGGTGCGTTTCATTGATGTGTAGGGGTGAAAATACCATTCTCTACGCTCCACATTTTGTAATCGCCTCCTGTCCTGCCCATTATTTCATCAAGATGGGTTCGGTTAGTGTCGGTGATGAAGATCTGACCGAAAGAGTCGGAGGTGACAAGTTCCATGATGTGTTCTACACGTGAGGCGTCGAGCTTGTCAAAAATGTCGTCGAGCAGCAGAAGAGGGCGCATCCCTGTGGCACGATGGAGAAATTCGTACTGAGCGAGACGTAGGGCTATAGTAAAGGTCTTGCATTGGCCTTGTGAGCCTGTGCGTCGCATGGGAAGTCCGTCAAGTTCCATCTCGATGTCGTCACGATGTATGCCTACGGATGTGTGACGTACTATCTCGTCATGTCTGCGGGCTTCGTCAAGTAGCGCCTGCATATTGGTGTCGGGTCTGTTAAGCTGGCTTTGATATGTGAGGCATACATGTTCACCTGTGCCGGCAATAGCGGTATAGTATCTGTCGAATATGACGGTAAGTTTGGCAATCCATTCGGCACGGACGGCATTGATATACTCGGCTGACATGTCGAGCATTACCTCTACCGCGCCATATAGATTAGGGTCTACGCTGCCGTCGCGTAACAGACGGTTGCGCTGTTCGAGGGCACGTCCGTAGCGAATGAGGTGGTCAAGATAAACAGGATCGCTCTGAGAGATGACCACATCCATCCAGTGACGGCGTTCCTCACCGCTCTCACGTATGAGATCAATGTCCTGCGGCGCCACCATTACGAGCGGAAAACTACCTATGTGGGCGCTTAGACGGTCATATTCTTTGCCACCACGTTTGAGGGTCTTCCGCTTACCAAACGAAAGACCCATGGTGAGTTCCTCATCGACACTTTTACGTTCATATTTTCCACATAGTATCGCAAAGTTTTCATCTCTTTTTATGAGCATTTTATCATTTACTCTGGAAAAACTTTTGCAGAAACTTAGAAAATATATGGCATCGAGAAGGTTGCTTTTTCCCATGCCGTTGTTCCCGAGAAAGCAGTTTACCTTCCCCGAGAACTCCAGCCGGGCTTCTGAAATATTTTTGAAATTAGTAAGTGAGAGCTGATTGAGTTTCATAGATTAAAGTTTGCCTCCGACGATTTCCATTATTTTCTTAGGAATATCAGTGTTGTCGTTGAAGGAAGAGAACTGTTCGGCACCGACACCTACGGCATAGACAGGAACAAGACCGCCTGAATGACCGTTGGTGGTCCAGCCGAGACCGGTGAAACTGTCAAGGATGTTGAAAACGTTGACTGCAAACTCATTAAAGTTGTTATAAAGAGTTTTCTGGTCAACACCGAGGTTTTCTTTGAAACACTTTTCAAAGTCAGCTTTAAGAATGGCGGTTTGCTCCTCGGTCACAGGCACATATTTCCAGAAACCGAGATTCTCGGTGAGATATTCCTCCATGTCCTCCCATGTGTATAGGCGGCGTGTGCGGAGGAGGTTCTTGCAATAGTCGGAGAACCAGTCCTTGGAGACTTTCTGATAGTCATAATAGTGTAGATGTGCATCATAGCCTACACTGTTGTTTCCGAGACCGAGGCCACCAGTCTCGTGGTCGGCGGTAACGATAATGAGTGTTTCATCAGGGTGTGCCAGATAGAATTTATAGGCAATATCAAGGGCTTCCTGGAAATTAATGGTCTCCTTGATTATGGTGCCTCCGTCATTGGCATGTCCTGCATGGTCTATGTTACCTCCCTCGACCATCATGAAGAAGCGGTCATGGCCGTTTTTCTCAAGATGATTAAGGCATGCGTCGGTCATGGCAGGGAGGGTGAGAACATCGGGGAGTGAGTCGATGGTATATCCGATGTTCCAAGGGTGTGTGGTGTCGGTGTTGAGAAGCAGTACACGGCGCGATTCAGACTTGGAAAGTTCGTCAAGGCCACGCACCACGTCCACGCTGTTCTGCTGGAATATTTCAAGAAGATCAGTAGGATTGCCGCTTTTATCAACAGTGCCACGTATACCGGCTCCGGCTATGAAGTCATATCCGGAAGTGGCAGCATCTTTTCCAATCTCGTAGTACATGGAACGTTTAGGCACATGGGTGTAGAATGCTCCGGGTGTGGCATCGTCGGCTGCCACAGAGGTCACTATGCCTATGCCATAACCCATATCGAAAAGCTCTTTTGCCACCGAGGTAACTGCCATGGTGTCAGGATTCATGCCGAGCATACCGTTTTTTGTCTTATGTCCTGTTGCGAGGGCTGTGCCGGCAGCTGCCGAATCGGTCACCGGCGATGAAGCCGAATAGGTGGTAGAGGTGGAGGCTACCGGAAACTGCATCATGAGCAATGGCTTGTCGCTTTTTTTCACAGTGCGGTTATAACATTCAGTGGTCATTACCTGTCCCATACCCATACCGTCGCCGATATAGTAGAATATATACTTAGGGGCTGCTGCTCCGGCTGACACGAGGGTCGAGAGCGCTACAATGAGAGAAAAGAATCTGATTTTCATTGTGTCAGTTGGTATTAATGTTGATGGTTGATTTTTAGGTCAGAATTTTATTGCTGTTTGTTGAAGATGAGTATTTCGTCCATTGGATGGCGTGTATTGGACAGACGTGGTACTTTTCGCTGTCCTCCAAGTTTACCGGTCGATGCCAGCCATGATTGGAACACCCCACGACGACCTTCGATGACGGTGAGGCGGTCAAGGAATATTCCATGGCTGCGTTTGGCCTCGTAATCACTGTTTTCATCTTGGAGAGCTTTGTCAAGAAGTTCGGCGAATTCATTGATGGAACGAGGCGGTTTTTCAAATTCTATGAGCCATTCGTGACGTCCGCGTGAGTGGTCGGAAGCATAAACCGGTGCTGCCGTGTAGTTGGCGATTTCACAGTCAAGCCGATGGCATACTTTGGCCAAAGCTGCTTCGGCATTCTGAACCATAAGTTCCTCGCCGAAAGCATTGATGTAGTTCTTGGTACGACCGGCTATGGTGATTTTCAGCGGATCAACAGATTCGATACGCACTGTATCACCTATCGGAAAGCGCCACAGACCGTTACATGAGGTTATGACAAGTGCATAGACCTCCCCTTCCTCGACTTTCCATGCCGGAAGGATTTCAGGATACTCGTCATCGGCCTGCTCTACCGGAATAAATTCGTAGAAAGTGCCTCCGTCAAGCAGAAGAAGCATGGATGGATCATCGATGGAGTTCTGGACGGCAAAGAAGCCCTCTGAGGCATTATAGGTCTCGATATACCTCATTTTGGATGAGGTGATATGTGAATATTGTTCCCTATAAGGTGTCATCGAGATGCCACCGTGGAAAAAGACTTCCAGATTGGGCCATACCTCGTGGATAGTATTTGCCCCGGTTTTCTTTATCACTTCCTTAAGCACGGTGAGGAACCATGAGGGGACACCGGAAATGTTGGTTACATTTTCATGAAGGGAGGCTTCAACAAGTGCCGGAAGTTTCTGCATCCAGTCCTTCATCAAGGCAATCTCCTTGGAAGGTACCCTCACGGTGTTGGCAATCGGATTTATGTTGTCGATCAGGTTAGCCGAGAGGTCGCCGACTTTTACCCCCGGGGGAAGTGTGAGTTCATTGGCGAAGCTACCTCCGAGAATGAAACTTTTGCCTGAAAATATACGGCTGTCGGGATATAGGTTGAGGTAATGTGCCACAACGTCGCGTCCTCCTTGGTAATGTGAGAACCGGAATGATTCACGTGTTACCGGGATGTACTTACTCTTGCCGTCGGATGTGCCTGAGGATTGAGCAAAATTCACAGTGACTCCAGGCCAAAGTATGTTTTTTTCACCTTGAATCATTTTCATGATCCAAGGCCGTAGAGCCGAATATGGGATCGGAGCCGGAAGTGCTTTGCGGAAATCATCATAATCCCAGGCGTCTTCAAGCCCTTTTTCCACACCCCACAGGGTGCGGCGTCCGTAGGATAGGAGAGTGGTGAGCTGCTTGCGCTGCACCTTTTCCACATGTCCACGCCACGACTCTGCCTCGCAGATGCGACGCAGGAACCATGGACGTACGAGAGGGGTGAAATCTATCATACAGGATATGGCTTGTTTGGTCAGAGTTCCTCGGGATGTTTCCGGTAATATTCTTCGAGCAGACGGCCTATGTTGAAGTAATATCCGCCCCTCTTATTGCCTTTCGAGTCGAGTACGGTGATGTATTCGTAACACGGATCGTAGAATATATGGTCAGCTACGGTGAAATCCATCATGTTGAGTAAGACGTACTCATGTTGAGGTTCAATGACATACCAAGCGTTTTCCTCGTCTTCGCCTGTACCTGTCGAGACAATTGCCATGAGAAGGTAATTGAGCTTGTATTGCCATATATTAGCCAGATTGGTTTTGCCTTTTTCACGGAGAGCATTAATCAGCATAACCATCTCACCAAGATTAAACGGATTGTCGGCAAGGGCTTTCTCTGCGTATACTATGACAGAATCACATTCCTGACGGGTGAGTTTGCGTGATTTGTCAACGACATTGTACTGGATGGAACGCTGTGAGGACCGATAGGGATTGTAGTCCTCCTGAAACATGTAGCCAAGATAAAGATAACGATACTTATCAATCTTCATCAAAGTGTCGTTGCGAAGATACTCCTGCATCAGTCGCGGATAGTAGTATGGAGAGGACTTATCGAGAGTGGTACGCTTAATCTCTTCTAAATCAGGCTTTTCTCTTTTTAGTTTATTGATGCCCTGGGCTGAGATGCCTGTGGTGATGAAAAGAGATATAAGGATGAGTAATAATTTACGCATTGGAGGTGAGGTGTTTAGATATGATTCTATTTGACTGTGAAAGCCAAAACAAGGATTGAGATGACAGTCCCGGAAATACACATGGTGATAATCACCGGAAGTCCTTTGGCACAAAGATAGTTCAAAAATTTGGAAGATGGAAATTCCAAGAGTTTTCCTTGGGGTGTTTTACTGTAGGCTACACCACCTAAAATGGCCCCGACGGCTGCGCCGAGCACCATGCCGGCATGTGATACCACCAGTCCGACGAGTGTGCCTGCCAGTGCGGCTGTGGCTATGTAACCGAGACCCAGGCGGGAGGATGATATATGGGGCGGCAGCATGAAGTTGAGTGTGGTGACTATTATGGCGGCTATGCCCCAGAATATGTAGGTCCACATGGATATGTCGAGCATGAAGGTAAGTCCTGTGGCGCAAAGTGCACAGAATGCCACGAGCGATGAGAAGCGATTGGATAGGAATGATAGGATTACTGATAATGTCAGCAATATCCCTGCCACAACGGCCATTATGATGCTGTAAGCCATAGATTGATGATTGAATGTTAAGAAAACGACACATTTCTGTCCCTCAAATGTGTGTCGTTACTATTTTTTAACGTATAGTTTGACGTTAATGTTGCGGCCTGAGTTAAAAAAGCAGATCTTAATTCTCAGTATTGTCAGGTAGTAGACGGAATGTGAGTCGATGAAGTGGGGTCGGCCCAAAGGCGGCTATGGCTTCGCGGTGATCGCGGGTGGGATATCCTTTGTTGATTTCCCAGTTGTAGCCAGGGTGTTTCTTGGCGGCCTCACGCATGAATTCATCACGGTGAGTCTTGGCCAGAATTGAGGCGGCAGCTATGTTGCCGAATTTACCATCACCCTTCACAATGGTCAGATGCGGTATGTCCTTATAAGGTTTGAATCTGTTGCCGTCGACAACTATCTGCCCGGGGATAACACCTAAGGCGTCAAGGGCCCTGTGCATGGCGAGGATAGAGGCGTTGAGGATGTTAATGCTGTCAATTTCATGGTTGTCGACTACTCCGACAGCCCAGGCCACGGCATCGTTCTCGATGACAGGACGTAATGCCTCACGCTGTTTCTCCGTAAGCTTTTTTGAGTCGTTGAGCAGAGGGTTAGAATAACCGTCAGGAAGGATAACGGCTGCGGCATATACGGGACCTGCCAGACATCCGCGTCCGGCTTCATCACATCCTGCTTCGAGGATGAATGGTGTGGTGGATGACGGTAACATTCGGAGTATGTGATTGGGATACGGGCGTATTATAGATCCATGAATCCGTAACCGAGACCAGAACGGTTCACAACGTTCTGTCCGTAGCCGGCGAGTTTTTTGCGCAGACGAGAGATGTTGACATCGACGAGGCGCGGATTGTTCATTTCTTCACCGGGCCATGCGGCTTCAAATATTTCTTCGCGAGTGAAGAGTCTGTTGCGCGAGCGCAGCAGAAGTATGAGTATGTTAAATTCGGTTGGCGATAACGAAATGGTCTCCCCATCGATGATGAGGGAGTGGGAATCGACGTTAAGTATGAGTGTGCGGTATTCGATTGTGCGAGCTGTTGCACGCGGTGCAAGGTTGCGGTGACGGCGGAGAACGGAGCGGACTCGTGCCATCATTTCACGCAGCGAGAATGGCTTGACAATGTAGTCGTCGGCACCGGAGTTTAAACCGGCTATAATGTCACTCTCACGGTCACGTACGGTGCAAAACATCACAGGAATCGTAGCCGTCAGACGGTCGTCCTTCATACGGTCGATAAGCTCCAATCCGTCAATTTCACCGGGCAGAGAAATTTCGGCGATCACCAATGAATATTTCTCCAGATGGCTTATCAATGCATCCTCGGCACATGCGCACACGTCTATCTCATAGCCTTCACTCTGAAGATTGGCTTTGAGAAGCGACGTGATGTCATTGTCGTTGTCAATCAGTAGTATCGTTTGCGATGAATTATCGAGGTTGCTCACGGAGGTAAGATGTGATGGATAGTAGATGTGCAAATTTAATGGTTTTTATCCTTAAATAAGAATATTGTAACTGAATTGTGAAAAGAATTTAATCAAATTGTCACCAATAAATGGCGCAGGAGGTGTGGAAAAGGAAAATTTTTTCAAGCCAACATTCCAGTTATTAAGAGAATAATCCTTACCTTTGTTCTTGACATGCTTTGTATGTGAAATTAATCATAAATAATAGGTATATATGAGTATCAAATATAAGCGAGTGTTGCTAAAACTCAGCGGTGAATCCCTGATGGGAAAGCAGGGTTATGGTATTGATACCGACCGTCTGAATGAATATGCACGTCAGATAATGGAGATCGTTAACGAAGGAGTCGAAGTGGCTATCGTGATAGGCGGCGGCAATATCTTCCGCGGTCTTTCGGGCGCAGCGAAAGGTTTTGACCGAGTTAAGGGTGACCAGATGGGAATGCTTGCCACTGTAATCAATTCACTTGCCCTTTCGTCAGCTCTTGAGGCTATCGGCCAACCGGCAAGAGTGCTTACAGCTGTCAATATGTTCCCTATCGGCGAGCATTATTCAAACCGCCGTGCCATTGAAACAGTAGAGAAGGGTGAGGTCGCCATCATAGCCGGTGGAACTGGGAATCCATTCTTTACCACCGATACCGGAAGCGCGCTCCGCGGTATAGAAGTAGGTGCTGATGTGATGCTCAAAGGCACACGTGTCGACGGCGTATATACTGCCGATCCGGAAAAGGATCCGACTGCTACTAAGTTTACCGAAATCACCTATGACGAGGTGTATAACCGCGGTCTTAAGGTGATGGATCTTACGGCTACCGCTCTCTGTAAGGAGAATCATCTGCCGATAGTGGTGTTTGACATGGATACTCCCGGAAACCTTTCAAAAGTTATCCACGGAGAGCCGATAGGCACCTTGGTATATTAATCAAAGAAATAATTAACACGAACATCCTTATAACTTGTAATTATGGAACCCTCTGACTACCTTAATCCAGCCGAAGAGAAAATGGAAATGGCAGTAGCTTATCTTGACGAAGCTCTTGCTCATATCCGTGCCGGAAAAGCTAATCCTAAAATCCTCGATGCTATCCGTGTGGAGTACTACGGCAGCGCAATGCCTATCTCGCAGGTGGCCAATGTGTCTGTGCCTGATGCACGCACCATCACCATCACTCCGTGGGAAAAAGCCATGTTCAAGGAGATTGAAAAGGCTATCATCAACTCTGAACTCGGAATCACACCTGAGAACAACGGCGAGATTATTCGTCTGTCGATTCCTCCGTTGACTGAGGAACGTCGCCGCGCGCTCGTTAAGCAGTCTAAAGCCGAGGCTGAGAATGCCAAGGTGTCAGTGCGCAACGCACGCCGTGATGCCATCGAAGGCTTGAAGAAAGCTGTCAAGAACGGCATGAGTGAGGATGTGTCAAAGGATGCTGAAACCTCTGTGCAGAAACTTCACGACAAGTATCTGAAGAAGATCGACGAGCTTTTTGCTGCTAAGGAAAAGGAAATCCTTACCGTGTAGTAGAGAAAAAGCCGTATTGCTAAAAAACAACGCATCGGAGCGTGAGCCTTGTGAAGGACGCTCCGGTGCGTTGTTTTTTTATGCTGTTGTGACGTTGAATGTTTATGCGACGGTCTCGATTGTCACTCCTGAGGATGTGACATCGAGCTTGACAGTGGAACCGCATACCATAGGGATGTTATGGTCAACGTGACCTATGGGGATGTTGTAGGCGACTGGGTAATCATAGTCGGCCACCATGCGCTGAATCATCTCTTCCATCGATTCATGGTCGCGGTCGGGGGTATAGTCGGTAAAGCGCCCTACTATGAGCCCTTTCAGCCCTCTCAAGGTGCCGTTGAGGCGGAGTGTGTAGAGGATGCGTTCCACCTTATATATAGGTTCGGCAATGTCCTCGATGAATAGGATGTGGCCTGGTGTGAGCACATCAAACGGTGTGCTGATTAGGCCTGCGATGACAGCGAGATTCCCTCCTACGAGGAGTCCTGTGGCAGAGCCATGACGGTTGGCCGAATAGTTAGGGAGTTTGAGAGTGGGGGTCATTCCAGATAGAAGGGCAAAGAGTCGTTTGCTGTCCTGATCACGTCCGTTATACTGTGACAGATGTTTGGTCATCGGGGCATGTATTGACTTGATGCCGTTGGTTGTCATCAGTGCATGCAGGGCAGAGATGTCACTGTAGCCGACTATCCATTTGGGATCATCGCGCAGGGGTAATTTAGATAGGCGGTCAAGCAAGTGGACCGCCCCATATCCTCCGCGAGAGCAGATGATGGCACGTGTGTCGGGATCGAGCAGTGCAGTCTCAAGGTCAGAGTAACGCTCCTCGTCAGTGCCGGCAAGGGTGCCATGGCGGTTGAATGTGTGTTGCCCCACATAGGGTACCCATCCCTGATCGGCCAGCACAGGCATGGCGTTGTAGACGGTTTGCGGTTTGATTATGCTGGCCGGTGAAAGAATGGCTACGCGGTCACCAGCCTTGAGTGGACGTGGGGTCAGGATGTCGTGCTGATTCATGCTACCTGAACTTTTATACCTGTTTCAGAGGTGATTTTTTCGGCTATGCTCTGCAGTTCCTCCTTTGATACTTTTTCGAGGTTTTCGGCCGGGGTTTTTCTGTCGATTGAGTAAATCATCACCTCTTTAGGATGGATTTTTTTGTAGGCTTCAATCAGGGCTTGTACTTCGTCAGGAGTGGTGTTGTCAATATTTACTCCGTCATGATGACCTCTCAGGAACATTGTCTGCACAATGCATTGTTCACCGAATTGTGCTATCTGGTCAATGACTCTCTCGGATGTGAAATCGGGCGAGTTTGGCCTGTCGATGGCCCGCATGGTCGGAGTGATGGCTGAGTCGAGTTTAAGAATATTGTTATCGACCTTGCGCAAGGCCTCGCATACGCTTTGCGATGAGAGACGAGTGGAATTGCACAAAACGCTCACCTTGGCATTGGGATAATATTTGTCGCGTAGCCTCAGGGTGTCGTCGATGACCCCACTGAAGTCAGGATGGAGGGTTGGCTCACCGTTGCCTGAGAAAGTGATGACATCCAACGGAAGTCCTGCCTCACTCATATTCTTAAGACGAGACTCGAGTAGTCGCGCTACATTTTCGCGGGGAGGAAAACCTGTTGTGCCCGGACCTTGGGCGTTAAATCCGGCTTCGCAGTAAAGACAATCGAAGGTGCATATCTTTCCGTCGTTTGGCGTAAGATTGACTCCCAACGACACACCCAGTCGACGTGAGTTGATGGGGCCGAAAATGGTGGAATGGAATAATACTGTCTGCATGACGCAAAGTTACAATTTTTTTGGATGAGTGGCACGGATAAAATTTTTTTATCACAACAGAATTGCGGATCGGATGGTTTGGGATAAAATCAGAACTCTGACAGTAATTGATAAAATTTTCATGGTTGGCAAGCCGGGAAAGATTTTTTGCTTCAAGGAAGGTGAAAGGGTAGGGGAGAGGTAGGGTAGGATTAAATAAATTCCGATAAACAAATTTTAACAGTTATAAAGATTCTGAATTTTTACTGAAGATAGTTTAAGGCAATGAAGCCGTTTTTGCCGTTGATATTTACGCACAGGGGGACGAATGAACGTGAATTTTTAAATCTGAAAGCACTTTTGTTGGGGTAATATATTGATAATTAGTAATTTATGCTTGATTTTTGTGTTTCGGATTTTGGATGAAATAAAATAATTTGATGGAAATTGAAAAAATCATTAACTTTGTGTCATGAACAACAGGACCGAATGGCTAAATGATGGCAACACGCCAATGCCCGATATTGACACGGCGCTCCTTGACCAGTGGATTGGAAAGGTTGCCGCGTCACATGGCAAGATAGTGGGTCCGTTGGTATATATTTTTTGTGATGATGAGAAAATCATTGAGGTCAACCGCCAGTTTCTCAATCATGACTATTACACAGACATCATAACTTTTGATTATTCGCGTGGCCGAATGATTTCGGGCGATATGTTTATATCGCTTGACACTGTGGCGACCAACGCGCAGGCTGTCGGGGCTGAGTATGCCCGCGAGCTTCATCGGGTTATCATTCATGGTGTTCTCCATCTCTGCGGTATTAATGATAAAGGACCGGGAGAACGCGAGATTATGGAAGGCTTTGAGGACAAAGCGCTCGCCATGCTTGATGAAATGGCCTGATTAACATGGGCTGCTTATAGGGTATGTATTGAATTCCCAGCTCATTTCCCTCCGAACAAATTACCATTGGCAAAATATGAAATTTGACTATGACGTGATAGTGATAGGTGCAGGTCATGCCGGTTGTGAGGCTGCTCATGCGGCTGCTCGTCTCGGTGTGTCGACGTTGCTGATCACTATAGATATGAACAAAATAGCTCAGATGAGCTGTAATCCTGCCGTGGGCGGGATAGCCAAGGGGCAGATAGTGCGCGAGATTGATGCGCTCGGTGGCATGATGGGGGTGGTGACTGATCAGTCGGCCATACAGTTCAGGATGCTTAACCGTTCGAAAGGTCCTGCTATGTGGAGCCCTCGTTCGCAGAGCGACCGAATGGAGTTCTCGCGTATATGGCGTGAGATTCTTGAGAACACTCCAAACCTTCATATATGGCAGGATTCAGTGTCGTCATTGGCTATCGAGAATGGTGTGGTGAAAGGTGTGAACACAGCGCTTGGAATGAATTTTACAGCCAAGGCAGTTGTCCTTACCGCCGGTACATTTCTCAATGGTCTGATGCATACCGGTCCGGTGAAGCTTCCCGGAGGACGTGTGGCAGAGCCTGCTGCTTATGGTATAACCGAACAGCTTAAGGAGATTGGCTTTACTACCGATAGGATGAAGACCGGAACCCCTGTCCGTATTGACGGCCGGTCGGTAGATTGGAGTCAGACAACTCTGCAGGAAGGTGATAATGATTTTCATAAGTTCTCGTATCTGCATAACGTGAATCGCCGCTTGCGTCAGCGTCCTTGTCACACTGTCTATACAAGTGAGGCGACCCATGAGATATTGCGTGAGGGGTTGCCGGAATCACCGTTATATAATGGTCAGATCAAGAGTATCGGACCTCGTTATTGCCCGAGCATAGAGACAAAGATTGTCACGTTTGCCGACAAGAATGAACATCAGCTTTTCCTTGAGCCGGAGGGGGAGACAACCACAGAGTATTATCTCAACGGCTTCTCCTCGTCGCTTCCGATTGCGGTGCAGATACGTGCGCTTGAGACAATACCTGCTTTGCGCGATGTGCATATTTTCCGTCCCGGATATGCCATAGAATATGATTTCTTTGATCCGACACAACTGTTGCACACGTTGGAGACAAAGCTTGTATCGGGTTTGTATTTCGCCGGACAGGTGAATGGTACGACAGGATATGAGGAGGCCGCCGGGCAGGGTCTTGTGGCAGGTATAAATGCTGCTCTTAAAGTTGCCGGGAAGGAGCCATTCACTCTTGCCCGCGATGAGGCATATATAGGTGTTCTTGTGGACGATCTCGTGACAAAAGGTGTGGATGAGCCATACCGTATGTTTACCTCAAGAGCAGAATATCGAATATTGCTCCGTCAGGATGACGCAGATATGCGCCTTACTCCCCGAGGCTATGATGTTGGGCTGGCTTCTCAGTTCCGCTATGATCAGATGGTGTCGAAGCGTCAACAACGTGATGCGTTGATGGACTTCTGCCGTGATTTTTCAGTTAAGGCATCTCTGATTAACCCCAGCCTTGAAGAGGCCGGAGAACAGCCTTTGAAGCAAGGAGTGAAGCTCTATGATCTGATACTGCGTCCGGGTCTAAATATCACAATGCTGAGTGGGTGGATTGAGCCTTTGGCTAAATTCATAGAGGCAGAGATTGAGGAGCCAAGACGCGAAGAGATAATAGAAGCAGCAGAGATTCTGATAAAATATCAGGGCTATATACAGCGTGAACAGGTGATAGCTGATAAGCTTCGCCGTCTGGAAAATCTTCGTCTCAGAGGTAAGATTGACTATTCAAAGGTCAGCTCGATTTCCACAGAGGCCAGACAGAAGCTCATGAAGATTGATCCTGAAACGGTGGCTCAGGCTGCTCGAATACCCGGCATTTCTCCAGCCGATATCAACATACTTTTGCTGCTTCTCGGACGATAGAAAATAAGGTTGAATTTATTGTTCCACGTGGAACAAATCGCCTTTTCAGCATCGTCTGAAGCGGATGGTGGTGGAAACAGGAGATCATAATTGTGAAACAAATCGCTTACGTTAAATCTAAAAAATATATACTCATGCAGACTAATCAAGAAACCAAAAATGATAAAACTATGGAATACTTAAAATCTCACATTCGTGATGTATTCGACTTCCCTCAGAAGGGAATTGTCTTCAAGGATCTCACAACCCTTTTCAAGGATCCGCGCGGTCTTCACATAATTGGTTGGGACCTTTCGCAACTTTACCGTGACAAGGGTGTTACTAAAGTTGTAGGTATCGAATCACGTGGTTTCATCGGCGGCTCGATTCTCGCCTTTGAACTCGGTGCCGGATTCGTTCCTGTACGTAAGCCGGGAAAACTTCCTGCCGACACCATCCAGGCTTCCTACGACAAAGAGTATGGCAAGGACGTGATTGAGATACATCGCGATGCCATCACTCCCGATGACGTGGTGGTGCTTCATGACGATGTGCTTGCTACAGGTGGAACAATGGCAGCAGCCTACAATCTGGTGAAATCAATGAATCCTAAAAAGATTTATATCAACTTTATCATTGAGCTTTCTGCTCTCAATGGCCGTGCAAATCTTCCTGCTGATGCGGAAGTGACATCCCTTATCACCTATTGATAGCATAAGCTCATTAAGTCATACCGACAGATATGGCCATGCATAAGAAATCGCCGGCATTGAGGGAGAAGATATCAATCCTCCCGGACACCCCCGGAGTCTACATGTACTATGACTCCGAGGGTACGGTGATTTATGTCGGTAAGGCAAAGAACTTGAAGCGGCGCGTGTCATCATACTTCAACCGCACGCACGATAGCCTGCGCACAAATCTGTTGGTACGGGCCATCGTCGACATGTCATACATAGTGGTGCCCACGGAGCAGGATGCGCTCAACCTCGAGGCATCCATGATAAAGGAGTATCAGCCCCGCTACAACGTTCTTCTCAAGGATGACAAATCTTATCCCTGGATTGTGGTCACCAATGAGCCATACCCACGGGTATTCATGACACGGCAGCGAATCAAGGATGGGTCGAAATACTACGGACCATACACCGATACCGGCTCGGCTCGTGCCACACTTGATCTAGTCAAACGTCTTTACTGTGTCCGTTCATGCCGGCATCTTATCACTCCCGATTATATCAAGGCCGGGAAGGGTCGTTTATGTCTTGACTTTCATCTTCACAGATGCAAAGGGTGTTGCACAGGTATGGTCACGCAGGAGGATTATGCAAAGGATATTGACAGTATCCGTTCGATTCTCCGAGGTGATATAAGTGAGCTGCTGCAGTACCTTCGTGACGAGATGGAGAAGTTATCAATGGAATTGCGATTTGAGGAAGCGCAGGAACTAAAGGAGCAATATGAACTCATCAAACGCTATCAGGCCAAGAGCGTCATCGTGTCGCAAACAGTGGAAGATGTTGACGTGTTTGGCATTGATGATGAAGATAACGATGTGTATATCAACTATATGCATGTCCGCAGAGGCGCAGTGGTGAAATCTGTGACTCTTGAGTTTAAGCGCAGATTGGAGGAAACTCAGGCTGAGTTATTAAGCTATGCTATGACAGAAATAGCTGATTCACTGGGGGTTAAATATGATGAAGTAATAGTGGCTGAAGCTCCTGATGTTGAGATGCCCGACGTGAAATTCACTATTCCTCGCCGAGGCGACAAAGCAAAACTCCTTGAGGTGTCCCAGAAAAACGCCCGGCAGCATCGGGTGGATAAAATCAAAACGATGGAGAAACGGAATCCTGAGACGCGTACCGATCGGGTGCTTCAGCGGATGCAGTCTGATTTCCATCTGTCGGAGTTGCCAAGGCATGTAGAGTGTTTTGATAACTCGAATATACAGGGTACAAATCCTGTGGCCTCCTGCGTAGTGTTCAAGGATGCAAAGCCAAGTAAGAAGGACTACAGACATTTCAACATAAAGACAGTTGTGGGGCCTGATGATTTTGCCTCTATGAAGGAGGTGCTCACACGCCGTTACACACGATTGATGAACGAGGGGAAGAGCCTACCCCAGCTCATAGTTGTCGATGGTGGCAAGGGCCAATTGTCGGCTGCTGTGGAGGCCTTGGAAGATATGGGGCTGAGAGGGACTATCGCTGTGGTCGGCATAGCCAAGAGGCTCGAGGAAATATATTTCCCAGGTGACAGTATTCCTCTTTACATAGATAAGAACAGCGAGACACTACGTGTGGTGCAGCAGCTTCGTGACGAGGCTCATCGTTTCGGCATAACTCATCACCGTAACCGCCGCAGCAAAGGTCAGGCTGTGTCAGAGCTCGACGGTATAAAAGGTGTTGGCGAGAAGACCCGTACATCACTGCTCACACATTTCAAAAGCGTCAAGAGGCTGCGTGAGGCAGATATCGATGCTATAGCCGAAGTGATAGGGCCGGCTAAGGCTTCTATCGTCTATGGAGCCCTTCATGAGGATTGATATTTTTAAGGCTCTTAGAATTCAATATTTGCAGACAAAATGATATTATCGCATCTCGATGGGATTCTCGGGAGGTTAACTTTGCGGTGTTATTTTATCACAATCATTTTCATTTTGTCAATCATGAAAAGTTCTTTTTTAGAGGTGTGTGCACCCTCGGTGATACTGGGTGCTATCGAGTATGTATGTGTGTTCTTTGCCATACTTGCCGATCTTGTTGTCGGGGTCAAAAAATCGTGCGCTGCAGGGGCCATGTGTACATCATGGGGGCTGCGGCGCACGGTCGATAAGATTTCGCGCTATTATTTGGCTTTAATTTCGCTTTCAGTGGTCGATGTGATGTTGGTCTCGGCAGGGGTGGTGTTAAGGGATACAGGTGGCATTTCTGTGCCGATTTTCCCTATTCTCACTACTTTTGGCGCTGTGGGTCTCGCTCTTATTGAGGTAAAGAGTATATTTGAGCGTGCCGAGCAGAAAGGTGATTTGAGTCAAGCCATCCATCTCGTTTCCGACCTCTTGACGCGGCTGGGCCGTAAGGGTTGACGGCGTAAAAGGTGATGATTAATAAACACTCTTGGCCACTTGTTTCACTGACTCGGATGCCATGAGTGTGTAGAAGTGCAGGCTTGGAACCCCATGCGCTATCAGGTCGCGGCATTGGGCGATACACCATTCTACACCGACGGCTTTTACTTGCTCGTCGGTGTCGCATTTACGCAGTTCGGTCGCGAATTCTTCAGGGATATCCGAGCGGAAGATTTTTGGGAGGACGGTCAGTTGGTTTTTGAATACAATAGGTTTTATGCCCGGTATGATGGGGACAGTTATCCCTTCCTGACGGCAGCGGTCAACGAAGGCATAGTATTTCTCATTATCGAAAAACATCTGGGTCACCAGATAATCCGCTCCCTGTTCCACCTTCTGCTTGGCATATCGTATATCCGACTCCATATTCGGAGCCTCCTCATGTTTCTCAGGATAGCATGCCATGCCGTAGCTGAATGGGGTGGCATTAGCCTCAAATCGTTCACCGTCGGCATATATTCCGTTATTGAAATCATTTACCTGTTTCTGAAGGTCAGTGGCATGCATATTGACCACATTGGGATCGGTGGACAGTTCCGGGCCTTTTGCGTCGCCACGCAGCAACAGCAGATCGTGTACACCGAGGAAATTCAGGTCGATCAGGGCATATTCGGTCTCGTCGCGTGTGAAACCCTTGCAGATGATATGTGGGACGGCGGTTATGCCATATTTATTCTGTATCGCTGATGCTATGGCCACTGAGCCGGGGCGTTTGCGCATCTTCTGTTTTACTATGGTGCCGTCAGGCAACTCCTTGTAAATCATCTCACTACGGTGAGAGGTAATGTTGATGTACTTCGGGTCAAACTCACGGAGCTTGTCGATTATGGCGTAGACCTTTTCGATACTGTTGCCCTTCAGCGGTGGCAATATCTCAAATGAAAAGGCCGTCCTTTTACTCTGATTCAGATGGTCGATGACTCTCATTGTATTCTGCGGTGACATTAAAACATTAGAAGACATTATGTCGCAAAATTACTAAAACATATTTATCCCGCAAAATTAAATTAGTGGTCAGCTATTATGTCGTGATGAGCGTGAAGGTGTCTATTCGGTCCACAGCTCTCGTTTGCCTACAAGTTTTGGGCATAGGTGGTTAAAGAGCAATATCACAGGCCACAAAACCAATGCCGTGACTATGAGCATTCCGAGTCCGACGGCAATGTCCGGTTGGCCGACAAACCGTGTGTAGGTGATAAGAAGCAATGTCAGAATTATCTCATGCATTCCGAGCACTATATAGGAATTCTGTCCATAAAATTTCAGGAACTTAAGGAATGGCAAAACAGAGATATATTTAAGGAAATATATCATGAAAAGTATTAATGAGAATACTTCCACGTAATCTATCACTGTTTCTATTTGGGGCGACATTGTGGTGATACTTTTAGCAAACCAGCATGCGATGAAGCAAGCAAGGCTCATGAGTCCGGGCAGATACGAAGCTCTGCGTCCATGTTCACCTTCAATGCGGGAGATAAGTCCACGTCCGAAGAGATATCCGAATGCATAGTAAACAAAATAACGCAGACATCTGCTTATCATGAAGGGCGTTTTGACGGTGTAAAACCACCATGCGTCAGCCAGTGTGATACCAATGGCTATCAGGGCCAACCATTTTCTTGACAATCGGCTTTTCACCAAAGCATAGAGGAGAAACTGCAGGTCAATGAGAGCGAATATGAACCACAGCGGAGGATTAATCACAAAAGATTCCGACCCTCCGTAGAGGCCGAACACACTTAATATCGATGCGAAATCAAATGTGGCCAATTGCCGCCCGCTTGATACCCACAGCATTATATAATAGATATAATATATGGCGTAGAACAACACGAAGGGTACCAGAAGGGTGTTGATTTTCTTGCGGAGGAATTGTTTGAACGGATAGGGTTTGAAAAATATTCCTGACACAAAGAAAAAGAGAGGTATGCGGAATGAAAAGTTGACAAAGTCAGGATGGGCCGTATGATACCATACAACCCACAGAATCGTCAATCCTTTCAGATAATCGATATATAGAATCCTCTTCTTCGATGGTTGTGTCATAGGAAGAGTCTTTTAGCAACGCCTAACATTCTTGATTTTATCAAAGTGTGCATCACACGTTCACCCATCGAGCCGCATTCATGACTCGCGAAAGCTTTAATTATGAGAGGATTCTTAAGGTAGGGACGTGGAGAAGTGGTGTCGCCGTTGCTGAGGAATCGCAGGGTGATTGCCATATATTGAGGGTAGACAAACCTGTTTATTTCCGGTTCGAGGTCATCATTAAACCATTGCAGCATCTCGGTATGCAAGCGGATATAGTTGTCATACATCTCCGTGCTTACCCTCGAAGTCTCCGATCCGTCACGATGAATGTACGTATATAGGGCTGCGGGTGTGAAACCGACATTCACGCAATGGTGGAGATAGTTTACCACAAAGTCGATGTCCTCCATTATTCGTATGGCCTTGAATCTTAAATTATGGCTACGTATGATGTCGAGAGAGAACAGTTTGTTGCAAGGTGAATTAAAGATGCCATTCTCAAATCGGCGGGCGAAATCGTGGTTGTTTGGCAGATCGGTCAGCAGTTCTGTGCCCGAGGAGGCCGCTTGGATATCTATACTGCCATCGGGATGTTTATGTCTTAGCGAGCATACTTTCAAATCTCCAGGGGTGCTGTAGAGGTTTGAAAGGTAATCGGACTTTATTTCATCGTCACTATCGACGAAAGCCACATACCGTGCCTTGGGTGAGCACTTATCGAGTCCGAAGTTTCTTGTTTCTGCAGGGCCGCTGTTAGGCTTTGTGAAAACCTTGGTGTTGTCTGATTCGTATCTGCGGCATCTGGCAAGGCTGTCGTCCAAACTGCCGTCGTCCACTATTATCACTTCATAATTGGGGTAGTCCTGGGCCATCACTGAACGCAGGCATCTATCAAGATAAGAAGAGGTGTTATACACCGGAATCACTATTGAAATCAGAGGTAACTGCATGATTATATCAGGCGTAATAGTTTATAATAAAGTGTCAACAACAAAGGATGGTTGTTCACTATGCAATTTTTCACCATCCGTGGTGCGGTTATCATGTCTATGTTGTCTGCAAGATATTCTCTGTCAGGAATTTTATCGATCAGACGCTTTATGCGGCGATAGTTATCTTTTATTCCGGCTCCGCGTTTCGCTCCGCTTGAAATGGCATCCGATACTATATAGTATAGCCGTTCTGCCAGTAGTTTTCTGGTCGGGCCGCTTGAATATCCTTGGGAAGCGAACAGATGGTGCAGTTTCACCCAATATGCCAGGTCGACGTCAACCGAATGAGTGGGCTTTAGTGCGCTTAGGCTATCCGACAGGTTACGGCGATAGTAATATCCTGTATAATCAGTAGTGACCACGGTTTTAGCCACGGATATCACTCCGACATTAAAATCCCTGTCCTCGGCAAACGATAATGAAATGTCAAATCTTAGCTTATTCTCCACTATCATTTTCCTGCGGTATAGCTTTCCAACAGGCGAGGTTATGAGGCTTTGCATCACAATATCTCTTAGGCCTTCTTCTGTGCGTAGATCTATCAATAAGCATGGGGCGAGTACGTCACGCTGCTGCCGGGTGGAATCCTCCCACCAGATCAGTCCACTTGTCACCAAGTCAGGAGTCTTTGCCGTTAATTTTTCAGACAATGATTGCAGATAGTCGGGCGCAACCCAGTCGTCACTGTCTATGAAGGTGATATATTCACCCACGGATGCATCTATGCCGGTGTTTCGGGCTGCACTAACCCCTTCGTTCCTTTTGTGTATGACCTTGACGCGTTTGTCTTTGCGCGTGTAATTATCGCATATGTCAGGCGACTTGTCCTGCGAGCCGTCGTCAATCAGCAGAAGCTCAAAGTCAGCATAAGTTTGGGAAAGAAGGCTCTCCACGCACGCTGGAAGATAATTCTCCGTGTTATAAACCGGGATTATGACTGATATCATACACTTGTCAGGTTAGCTACATCTGATTAGAAGCTGAGTTGAGGTATACGGCTGCTTCAGGACCGAGATTGAAAATCAAATCAAGTATTGAGAGATTTGGGATGAATCCGAGCTTATCAGCACGTACCTGGTAGTACTCAGTCCATTTTTCCGGCTCTGCCGGTTGCGATATTGTTTCAGCGGAGACATGGTCCTCGTCCGAAGGGAGGCTCAAGCCTAATATTTTTCGTATTTCCATGTCCCAAGCTCTCGCCAGAGAGGCCAATGTCGGATAACGCACCTCCACTCCGGTTGTGAGCATCGGCATAAAGCGGTCGATGTAGAATTCAAAATATGGCGTGCGTCCATAAGCACTTTCGAGAGCAACCCGGTGCACATCCCACCAGTTGCCATGTGTGGATATCTCGATTTCGTCCCATTGGCAGGAGCTGCTTGTCGGTTTAGCTATCGGCACGGTCAGTGAGAGCTCGCCGCGCGTGTCGGCTATGACGAACCGATGTGTCTCCTTGGCGCGTTTGTCGAACCTCCGATGCCAGTCCGCCGTATAATTTTCATGCTGCCACGCGGTCAGATAATATCCTATGTTTCCACATAGTCGCGGTGGAAGTGTGACATGACTGCCAGGGTACTTTACAGGACGCATGACGGTTGATTTCTTATTCCTTGTCGGGGTTAGCGTCACGCAACACACGGTTCCAACGGATACCTCCGTTGAATATCGAGCGATCCTTGTCAAATGAGATAAGGATTCTTTCAGGCCTTCCCACTATATGGTCCTCAGGCACAAATCCCCAATAGCGCGAATCAAGTGAGTTGTCTCGGTTGTCACCCATCATGAAGTAATAATCCATTTTGAAAGTGTATGTTTCAGCCGGCTTCCCATTGATATATACAACTCCATCCTTGAACTGGGCGTCGTGATTGCCTTCATAGTCGCGGATGACACGTCCATATATCTGCCATGCTTTAGGCGAGAGTTTAAGTGTTGATCCCTTCTTTGGTATCCATATTTCTCCGTAGTCAGCACGTGTCCATTCATCGGCCACGCCGTCGGGATATAGGAAACCTTCCTGTGGTGCCGGCATTTTCATCACTTTGGCCACCTCCGGGTTTGATTCAAGGCTCTTCACCATGGCAGCAGTGAGCGGTGATACATATATGGTGGGTACGCTGCCATCGGGATTGACGGCAAATCCGAGTGACCGGAGTCCCTCCACATCATTGGGTGTGACAGGCACTTCATGGCGGTCATCCACCGAAATTCCGAGCTCATCCCAGAGTGCGTCTGACATTCGTCCGTTTTTCAACTGGAAATAATAGTTGAACTGCACGTTTTCAGGTTGCTTCTGTTCCTCTCCGTTGATATAGACAACACCGTCAACTATTTTCAGGCGGTCGCCGGGGAGTCCAACAGCTCGTTTCACATAATTCTCGCGTCTGTCCACCGGCCTGTAGATGACTTCACCGAATGTCTGCGGATTATTTAATATCGTCTCCTTCCCATACATCTTTACAAGGGTGTAGTAATCCGGATTTTGCACCTTCAGAGCCACAGTGTCGCCGGCAGGGAAGTTGAAAACCACTATGTCGCCATACTCCACGTTTCCGAGGCCGGCAAGACGGTGGTATTTCCATTGCGGCGTCTCCAGATACGACTTGGTGTTGAGTATCGGGAAGGTGTTCTGCACAAGCGGAAAGTGGATAGGCGTATTTGGGACGCGTGGACCGTAGGCCATCTTGTTGACAAGTAGATAGTCACCTACCAGAAGAGATTTTTCAAGTGACGATGAAGGTATCTGATAATTTTGGCCGAGGAAAGTAAAGACAAAATATACAAGGATGAGGGCATACACTATGGCATCTACCCAGCTCATCACACTCCTGACAGCTGCGTTTTTCGACTTCTTCCACCATGTGAACGGTATGTAGCCGGTGATGTATATATCGAAGAGCAGGAACCAGAACAGTGCCACCCACCAATTGCCGAGCCATGCCACCCAAAGGAAGAATATAAGCGACACGAGACCGAAGCGTATCCAGCGGGTCTTCTTGTTTTCTGCCACACGTCTTTTGAAGTCTGTCATGAAGTCGGCAGGCTGTTGATTAGAGTCAGTTGCCATTTTTATCCTTGTATAGTGTAAGGTGATGTTACGGTTGAAGATTAATTTTTAAAGCAGCTCCTCCATCATCTGGTCAATGGTGAAAATGCCTTTTTTCCCGGCGATCCATTCAGCGGCCATTACTGCACCGAGTGCAAATCCGTCGCGCGATTTTGCGTCATGTGTTATGGTTATGCTGTCCACCGGCGAATCCCATACTATGGTGTGTATGCCGGGCACCTCACCGCTTCGCAGACTCTTTATGGGTAACTGGTCAGGGGTCGTGGCCATATCGGGCGCTTTGCGGTGTTGCTCCGAACGAGGATCGTCCGAGTCATCCAGGAGCTCTTTGCCTGCATCCACCCATGAACTGATGCGGCTGTTTTCGCTTATGATACCTTCTGCCAATGTTATAGCAGTTCCTGACGGATGGTCGAGTTTATGTACGTGGTGTACTTCCACCATGTGTGGGGTGTACTGTGGCAGATGGCTCATCAGTTTTGCAAGTCGGCGGTTGATGATATTGAAAATGTTTACACCGATGCTGAAATTGCTTGAAGCGAGAAGGGCTGCTCCGGCATTGACCACACTCTTTTCCACTTCTTCCTTGCGTGCGCCCCATCCTGTGGAGCCGCACACCACCGCCACACCTTTTGAGGCGGCTTTCATCACGTTGGCAGGAGCGGTTGTCGGTGTTGTGAACTCTATGGCGGCATCCGCCGATGCGAAGGCTTCGCTGTCAAGATCTGCGGTATTGTCGGCATCTATTATCGACACGATTTCGTGTCCTCGTTCACGGGCTATCCTTTCGATGGCATGCCCCATTTTTCCATATCCTATGAGTGCTATCTTCATATTTTATCCTTGTTTCAGGCTCCGACGAGTCGAGGAGCCTCTTACCATGCAAAATTAAAGAAAATATATTTAATAAGCAAAACAGTTGGTTAAAGAAGCGTTTACCGTCTTTTATCTGGAGTCCGGGGAGCTGATTTGATTGGTCATCCGAAAGCAATGAGAAACATTTCTTAACTACTATTGTGTTAAAATAAATTAATTGAATGCGTATTTGTGGCAAAAAGTTAGTGATTCTTTGAAAATGTGTTTATTTTTGCGAAATCCAATCCTTTTGCTCTCCCCATGAAGTATGACTTCCGGTCTGCTTGCATGGAAATACCATGAAATATTAATTAGTAACTACTAAGAGTATGATACAGTTAGGACAAAAATTGCTTAGATCAGTTGTCCTTATGGCCGCATTTATGCCTATATGCGGTTTGCAAGGGCAGAACGTCAGTATGGTAGATTCATGTCAGGCAGGTAGCCAATACTTGGCCTATCCTCGTCCTGCTTATGGATTGCCCGAACTCAGCAAAGCCCCCAAGGGTTATGTTCCGTTCCACATGGAGCATTATGGCCGTCATGGCAGCCGTTGGCTTCTTAACAATGAAAAGTATAGCCGGCCTGTTGAAATGCTTGAAAAAGCCGATAAGTATGGCAAGCTGACACCGCGTGGCAAGGAAGTTTTAGCCGAGTTGCGTGAGATACAGGCTGCCTCTCTCAACCGTATCGGCGAGTTGACACCCCTTGGCCATCGTCAACATCGCGACATAGCGCGTCGCATGACCAAGAATTTCCCTGAAATTTTTGTGCCTGGCACACATGTCGATGCCAAGTCCACCGTGATTATCCGTTGTATCCTCTCAATGGCTAACGAGATCGCCGAGCTTCAGACCATCTGTCCTGAACTTGAGATCACATGCGATGCCTCACGCACCACACAGAAGATCCTGGCCTACAACAGTACTGACACCATCGCCAAGAAGCTTGGTGACGAGGCTGAGAAATATGCTGAAGAGTATGCCAAGACTCTTCCCAAACCTCAGGCCTTCTATGAGAAGCTTTTCAATGATCGTCAGTTTGTTACCGACAGCCTTGATGAGCGTAAAATCTTCAAAGGCATATTCGATATCGCCGTCAACACACAGAGCCATGACAATCAGGCCTCTCTCTATGATTTGTTCACTGCCGAGGAACTTAACAATGAATGGCTATACCGTAACGCCTCCTGGTACACCACAGCCGGAAATACGTCGCTCACAAACAATCGTGTTCCCTACAATCAGCGTGTATTGCTCCGCAACATCATTGAATCGGCCGACACCGCCATGGTGTCACCTCGCTTGAGCGCGAATCTTCGTTTCGGACATGAGTCCATATTGCTCCCCCTCTCAGTCCTCATGGAACTTAACAATGCAGCCTATGACACTGAGGATTTATCCACTTTGGCTGAACATTGGCGCAACTACGAGATATTCCCGATGGGTAGTAACATCCAGATTGTGTTCTATCGTCCAAAGAAAGCCAAAACTTATACTCCCGACGATGTGCTTGTAAAAGTTCTTCTCAACGAGGCTGAGGCAAAACTGCCTGTGAAGCCTGTCGAAGGTAACTATTACAAATGGAGTGACCTCCGCCGTCACTACATGGAGAAACTTGATGGTTTTGCCACAAGATTTCCCGAATAAGCTTGACAAATCAATTATCACAAATGTAATTTCTGCGATATGAAAGAAAGAATAGTACTATTGCTTATGGCTCTGAGTCTTTGCTCAGCATCGGCTTGGGCCCGCGTCATTCAGGGATTCGTGTATGACGCATCGGATAAGGAACCCATTGTCGGTGCCTCTGTCCTGGTCAACGGCACTAACATCGGTGCAGCCACCGATATCGATGGCCGTTTCCAGTTCGATGTCCCAGCCAAAGCCAATACGGTTACGGTATCGTATGTGGGTATGGCCACTCAGGAGGTGAAAATCACCGATAACATGGCCATCTACCTCACCACCGCTGTTGAGAATCTCGACGAGGTAGTGGTGGTAGCCTATGGTACTCAGAAAAAGTCATCAATCACAGGTGCCATATCGCAGGTTAATGCCAAGGATATAGAAACCCGCCCGGTTTCAAGTGTCACTGCTGCTCTCGAAGGTTCCACCTCCGGTGTCTCTGTGACAGGTTCCTACGGACAGCCCGGTACTGATGCCACAATCAGCATCCGTGGTGTCGGGACAGTTACCGGCTCAAACTCTCCACTCGTTGTTGTGGACGGTGTGGCCTATGGTGGTAATATCTCCGATCTCAATCCTGAGGATATCGAGTCGATGTCAGTGCTGAAGGATGCCGCCTCATGCGCGCTCTATGGCAACCGTGCATCCAACGGTGTCATCCTCATCACCACCAAGAAGTCCAAATCACAGCGTCCAACCTTCACTTTCAAGACAAACCAGGGCTAGTATAAGCGTGGCACACCCGAATATGACCGCGTGAATCCGCGCCAGTTCATGAACATTGAGTATAAGAACATGTTCAACGGCTATCTCTCCAAGGAGGGGCTTGACCGCACTGATCCCGCAGCCGCAGCTGCAGCCGCTGAATACGTTTCAGGCAATATCGTGAAGGACCGTCTCATCACAAATATATGGAATGTGGGCGACTATGACCTCTACGGCAGCGACGGTCTTCTTGTGGCCAATGCGTCCATCCTTCCAGGCTACGTTGACGACCTTGACTGGTTCGATCAGGGTATCCGCACCGGCTACCGTGCCGAGTACATGTTCACAGGTAGTGGCGGTAATGATTTCAGCGACTACTATTTCTCTGTAGGCTATCTTGATGAGAACGGTTATATGAAGGATTCGGGTTTCTCTCGTCTCAGTGGACGTGCTGTTGTGAACATCAAGCCTCGTTCATGGTTTAAGTCCGGATTGTCAGTCAACGCTTCTCACCAGAAAATCAACAACACCGCCGGCGACCAGGATGGTTCAAACTCAACCACCACCACCAATCCGTTCTATTTCTCACGTTACATTGCACCTATTTACCCTGTTCACCTTCATGATCCCGCCACCGGCGCTTATATGCTCGACGGTAACGGTAACTACATGTATGACCCAGGCTTCTACTCTTATGTGGATGAGAACGGCAACACACAGGAGGTGGCCACACGAAGCCAGTTGGCCAACAACCACTCTATCTGGGAATCTGAAGTAAACCATGACCGCCGTGTGCGCAACACAGTCAATGCCATCGCTTATGCTGACTTCATCCTTCCCTACGGCTTCACTGCCACCATTAAGGGTAACCTCAACACCAGCAATCAAGAGCGTTCAAGCTACGGATCATCACTCATCGGCGGTGCCGCCAAAGGTGGTGCGGAGTCAGGTAAACAGGCCAAGACTATCTACAATTACTCTCGTTGGACTCTTCAGCAACAGGTGAACTGGAATCAGACTTATGGCAAGCACTTTGTCAATGTACTCCTCGGCCACGAGAACTACTCTTATTCACGTGACTATACTTACGCCCGCAAGACCGGTGTGAAGGTGGAAGGCAATGAGTCTCTCTCAAACTTCAACACACCCACCGATATCAACGGTTACAAGGACCGCTACCGTACAGAATCATATCTTGCACGTGCGCAGTACAACTATGATGACCGCTACAACCTTGAAGGTTCTTTCCGTCGTGACGGCTCTTCACGCTTCGCCTCTCAGTCTCGTTGGGGTAACTTCGGTTCGATTGGTGCCAACTGGGTGTTCACAAATGAAGATTTCATGAAGGGTGTGACTTGGCTTACAAATGGTAAACTCCGTGCCAACTGGGGTCAGGTAGGTAATGACCAGGGTTCTGATTATTATGCTTACTACGCTCTCTATGAAAGTGGCACCAAGGGTGGACAGTCAGCTTATGTGATGTCGCAGCTCGCAGCCCTCGACCTTAAGTGGGAGACCGGCGAATCATGGGGCCTCGGTCTGGAAGCTCGTCTTTTCAACCGTTGGAACCTCTCGGTGGAATACTACGACAAGCGCAACAAGGACCTTCTCTTTGACGTGTACAACCCCATTTCAGCCGGTGGTACCTCATTTGACTATGCAGAGAGCACAATCACAAAGAATCTCGGCACAATCAGCAACCGTGGTATAGAAATCAACACCGATGTCAATATCTTCACCAACAAGGATTGGACCGTGAACCTCGCAGCCAACCTTACCACCCTTTCCAACAAGATTCTCAAGCTCCCCGAGCAGAACAAGGACGGTATCGTGTCAGGCAGCTACAAGATTGTCGAAGGCCGCAGCCGCTATGAATGGTACACCTACCACTGGGCCGGCGTTGACATGCTCGACGGCCAGTCTCTCTACGACGCCAATTTGGTGGACTATCATATCGAGTCACCCGACGGTTCCATCATCGGCGGTAGCTATGATGCGGATGGTCAGCTCGTCTCCACAGCTCTTAAGGATGGTGACTGGAAATGCATCAACGGCAAGTACTACGTGAACAATACCACTTATGGTGAGAAGGATTTCCGTGGCACCACCCTCCCCAAGGTCTATGGTAGCTTCACCCCGAGCATACGCTTCCGTGATTTCTCACTTTCTGCCATCTTCACATACTCATTAGGTGGCAAGGTGATGGACTATGGCTATTCAAGCCTTATGAATCCCTCTACCACCAGTGTCCGCAACTATCACGTTGACCTTCTCAACTCTTGGGATGGGGCTCCTGCCGGCATGACAGAGAATTCTGCTGACCGCATCAATCCCAACATCAATCCCGAGATCAACTCTTCGCTCAGCACATGGAACAACTCCACCTCTGACCGTTGGCTCGTAAGCCGTAATTATCTTGCACTCAAGAACCTTAATTTCGCTTACCGTCTGCCTAAGTCTGTGACACGCGTCCTCGATCTTTCAGTCGTACAGTTCACATTCTCAGCTGAAAACGTCTTCACTTGCACCAAGCGCAGAGGCCTTCAGGCCCAGCAGTCGCTTTCGGGAGGTGTCTACAACTCGATTCCCCCGGCCCGCGTCTTCACATTCGGCCTTTCTGTAACTCTCTAATCCATTATCACTGACACAACAATGAAAAAGACTATATTATCCCTCATAATCGGGTCGGCAACCCTCGGGTTGGCCTCCTGTTCGGACGATTATCTGAACGTATCACCCGAAAGCGACCTCTCCACCAGCACGGTTTTCTCCAACATGGATCTCCTCAATGGTGCTGTCAATGGTTTGAGCCAGATCATGTCTGAACAATATTCCTCAAGTGGTTTCGGCCGCCAGGGGTATAACGGTGAAGCCACTATCACTCTGTGGTATGGCGCTTATGGTGGCGGAGATGCACAGTACTCCAATGCCACATCCTACCTTGATGTGGTTAACCGCACATTCCACCTCTCGGCATCACTTGGTGCCACATATTATCCCTGGTACTACTACTACATGCTAATCGCCAACTCCAACGCTATCATGGCTAATATCGACGGAGTGCCCGGCAGCGAGCAGGAAAGAGATTTTTACAAAGCTCAGACCCTCACCTATCGTGCATACGCATATTCACAGCTTGCCCAGCTCTACTGCAAGCGTTGGTGCGATTCGAACAATGGTAGCTCACGTGGTCTTCCCATCCGTCTCGACCAGAGCACCGGCGATTTCCCATGCTCATCACTTGCCGATGTCTACAAGCAGGTTTACAGCGACCTTGACGAAGCTCTTGACCTCTTTGAATCCTCAGGCATGAAGCGTGGCAGCGACAACTGGCGTACTGATGCCTCTGTGGCACACGCCGTCTACACTCGTGCGGCGCTTGCCCGCGAGGATTGGTCTGCCGCCGCCGACCATGCCGCCAAAGCCCGCGTAGGCTACACCCTCATGGGTATCGACAACTATGGCTCAGGCTTCAATACCTGCAATAGCGAATGGATTTGGAGCACCTACACTTCATCTACTGAAAATCTGGGTGTGTATGGATTCTTTGCATATATCGGTTCAAACACCTCTTCGTCAAAGGGCTACAAGTACATCGGCACAATTTCAAAGGATCTGTACGAGCAGATTCCGTTGGATGATTCCCGCCGTTGGATTTTCATGGCTCCAAAGGATGGGGAATCAGGTTGGAGTTTGAAAGATTCCGGAAAAGCTACATCCGGTGACTTCTATGACCGTGTCAAGGTTGAATATGCCGATTATATCGACAGCAAATCCACTGTTATCTATCCTTACATGTCGGTGAAGTTCCGCACCATCACTGACCGTTCTATTGGTTGTGTTCCCATCATGCGCGCCGCTGAGATGTACTATAGTGAAGCTGAAGCTCTATGGCATCTCGGAGGTCAGGAAACTCGCATACGTTCTCTTCTTGAAGAGGTGGTGAAGCCTTACCAGCCCAACTATACCTGTAATCTTTCAGGACAGGCTCTGCTTGACGAGGTGAAACTCTATCGCCGCTTTGACCTTTGGGGTGAAGGCCGCAGCTGGTTTGACATGAAACGTTGGAAGGAATCGCTCGTGCGCAAGACTTGGGCTGAAGGTGGAAACTGGCATCCCCAGTTCACAGGTTCCGGTTCTACCGGCGGTTGCTATGGCCCCGAGGATCGTAATGGCTGGACCATATGTATCCCAGAGCGTGAGACTAACTATAACCGTCTCATCACAAACAATGTCGAGCCAGACAATTGGACTGCCGGCACCACTGAATAAGCATAACGCTTGAATATACCGCGAAGCGCCCCGGATTGACAAAGTCCGGGGCGCTTCCGTATGTCACACTCCCAGGTTGGCTCCCAAGCGTTGACATTCTTTCCTGTGACAGGCTCTTAAACAGGGCTTTTTGGCTATATAATTTTATCATTTAACGGATTTTATGTAAATTTGCGGTGTCCTATCCCACGGCAATAAGGACAATGAACTTACGCCGACGACAGGTGTTACAATCTTGGCGGGCAATCCCCCGGAGGTGTGTTCCTTCCCGAGCGTAAGCCTCGCAATGAGACAGATTATGAATAAAGCTATTTTTATAGGAGAACTTGCTCTCAACATAGAGTTGAAGAGTGATGGGACAGCTACGATACTTGTGGGTGACTGGGCTGTGAATGCATCTGTGCTTGATGGCCGTATGGGTGTCGACACATCATTTGTCGGAGAAGCGGCAGCCGATGTGGTCGGCGACTATATTGTGTCCTATCTTACCTCGGCCGGAGTCGGCGTGAAGTCTGTGGACCGCTACACCGAAGGTGTCAGCCCCCTGCGTGTGACTTCCGACACGGTTTCAGGAAAGACCGTGGGCTATGAGCAGTTCCCGTCCGAGCCCGTCAACGCCGTGTGGCCTCGTATAGACGAGGGCGATGTGGTGGTGTTTGGCTCTTATATGGCTTTGGAAGAGCGCGATCATGACAGGCTAATGGACTTGTTGAAATATGCCAAGGCGCGCAAAGCACTGATAGTATATCTTCCCTATTTCCAGGAACAGCAGGTGCCGCGTATCACCCGCGTTATGCCGGCCGTATTTGACGACCTTGAGCTTGCCGACATCGTCGTGGCCCGCACAGAGGATATCAAGCGTATTTTCCCCGGCGAGGATATGGGTGCTGTCTTCAAGGATCACATCCTGTTCTATTGCCGACGCTTCCTCCACATCGATGCTGCCGACAAATTGATGCGTTTCTATGACGGTGACGCATCATGGACCGAAAAGTGTCATCCTGCCGACCATAGTGATTTCCAATGGTACAGCGGAGCCTTGGCCGGGCTTACGCGCGCCCTCACCGAGGGTATGCGTGACCCTGAGGAGCTGATGCGCAGAGCCGACGAGACGGCCCACAGTGAGCTGGCAGGTTCTGTATAATTGCTCCTTTTGTCATAACCATATCTTACTTGATCACATGAAATCAATATCCTTAGAGCCGGTTTTCTTACAGATTACTACCGATATAGCACCTCTCCGCACCCTCTTGAAACGCACAAGGGCGATGGCTGAAGTGCGCCATGCTATTGGTGCTGTGGAGTTCAATACGGCTTATGACTTTTTCAGGGCCACTGTCATCGATATGGTGGAGCGAGGTGAGATTGACCGTGCGATATTCACCATCAATGAGATTGATGCGCTGATTACACGCAACGGCGAGGAGGAAGGATATGTGCTTAATCTTCATGCTGCCTTGATGCAGATACTCACGGCCCTCTATATTGAAAAAGGGGCCAATGAGGAGGCTTCCTCCACGGCTGCCGCGACATTGAATCTGTTGGCCCAGGAGCCTAAACGCAAGGACGAACCGTTTTTGGCTATTCTCGGGGCTTTGCTCTATGACATAGCCTATCTTCATAATGACAGGAAGGAGTACAAGCAAGCCGAGCGCGAGCTTGAAAAATCGCTGAAGATATTCGAGCGACTTGCCAAGCTGAATCCTGAACGTTACGCTACACCCCATGTCATGGCGCTCAATGCAGCCACCGCCGTGTATCGCAACCGCGTGAAGCAGGCCGAACTTCTGGCCCATTACCAGGTGGCAACCTCCACCTACCTGCAGATGATAAGCTCTGGGGTCGAGGATGCAGCCGGACGACTTGTGGAATCACTAACTTCCGAGGGTGATACGCTGGCTCAGATGGGGCGTCACCGCGAAGCTGTGCAGTATTACACAAGGGCGTTGAAATATCTTACGAAACTCGAGGCTGAATTCTCCCTCCAACAGCTCCGGCTGTCAATCTCACTGGGTGAATCCATGCTCCATATAGCAGCCATGCGCGACAAAGGTGTGCATCTGCTCAACACCATGCTCCATAAAGCCACCAAAATCAATGCCACGGAGGAGCACCGCCGCATTGTCGACATCCTCTATAATGCCAAGAGTCGCTCGCTCGACATCTTGGGCCTTTGGCATAAGGTATTCCCCAAATAATGATATTCTAACCAAGTTCTAAAATCCAAACACAGAAATATGTCAACTTATGTACCCACCAGTGCCCTTCCTGTTGTGAAGGATGCACGTATAGCAGTCGTAGTAGCCGAATGGAACAGTCACATCACGTTTGCACTGGCCGACGGTGCTGTGAAATGTCTGCACGACAACGGATTTAAGGAGAAGGATGTCCAGGTCCTGACCGTTCCCGGCACAGTCGAGCTTACTTTCGCAGCTTCTAAACTGATTGAGACAGGGTCATTTGACGCCATCATCATCATAGGCTGCGTGATAAAGGGCGACACTCCCCACTTCGATTATGTGTGCCAGAGCGTGACGCAAGGCATGACAAGTCTTAATGCCGACTGTGACATACCTGTGATATTCGGTGTGCTCACCGTCAACGACGAGCAGCAGGCTCTTGACCGCACCGGAGGCAAGTGTGGCCACAAGGGTGTGGAAGCTGCCGAGACTGCCATCAAGATGGTGGCTCTCAACCGTGCCATCGACGAGCTTTAAGATACTTCTGAGGAGCTCTGTCTCCTCTTCTCCCCGGGATTGATTTTTACCTTACATTTACTATACTTTCTCCTTCGTCATAATGGAACGCCTGATGCAATACGTGTGGCAGCATCGGTTGCTTTTGCATACCGACATGGTCACTGTGGACGGACGGCGCGTTTCGGTCATCGACCCGGGTCGGCTTAACACCGATGCCGGGCCTGATTTCTTCAACGCCAAGGTCAAAATCGGGAGTGATACATGGGTCGGGGATGTGGAGATCCATGTCCGCGCCAGTGACTGGCATAGACACGGCCATGACTCCGACAGGGCTTATGACTCGGTGATTCTACATGTGGTTGACAGGGATGACACGAGGATATGCCGTGGCAACGGTGAGGTGATACCTCAGATGACCATGACCTGTGCGCCGGAGTTTCATATACGTTACCATGAGCTTGTTGACCGCGCCGACATTGATTTGCCTTGCGCAAATGATCTGCCTGGGCTTTCACAATTGTATATTACCGATTGGCTCACCGGACTCGCATTCGAACGTATGTATGCTAAGTCCGATCACATGCTCAAGCTTCTCGATACGTATGCCGGTGACTGGGAGCAGACCTGCTACGTGATTTTGGCTCGGGCCTTGGGGTTCAGTATCAATTCAGAGCCGATGGAACGTCTGGCTGTCTCCCTGCCTCTCCATTTCCTGCGCAAGCACAGTGATTCGCTCGCGGCCATAGAGGCTTTGCTGTTCGGGCAGGGCGGATTCCTTGAAAAGGCTCCGGCTGGTGATCCCTATGTGGAGCATCTGCGCCGGGAACATAAGTTTTTTGCACATAAATTCTCTCTGAGGCCTCTTGAGCCGTTGGGATGGAAAATGGCAAGGATGCGTCCCCACAACTTCCCACATCGCCGCATATCCCTCCTGGCGCAGCTTATAAGCCGTGATTTCAGGCTGGTGGCCAGAATCCTCAAGGCGCAATCACTGGATGATATGCGCGATATATTCCGGCAGCCTCTCACCGGCTATTGGGCCAATCATTTCACATTCGGTCCGGGCAGTGAGCGTAATTATGAATCGCTAAGTAAAAATTCAACCGACAGTCTGGTCATAAACGTGGCCGTCCCTCTGCTGCTTTCATACGGAACTGTGCATGGTGACGAGGCTTTGACTGCAAGGGCTGCGGAATTGCTGCATCAACTGCCTCCCGAGAGTAATTCGATAGTCACACTTTTCGCCAATGCCGGCATTAAAAGCCGGGATGCCTTTACTTCGCAAGCTCTCATACAGCTTCGCCGATGTTATTGCGAACCGCGCAAATGCCTGTATTGCCGCGTAGGGCACCGTCTGCTTGCGTCAAAGGCTAAAAGGCAGTAAACCATTACGGACACCCTTGCCGCGATAGCAGAGGTGTCCGTAATGGTTTTTAGATATTGATGTGGCTATTGCCTAATCAGAAATGCGAAGAGCCGTCGAAGCAGTGAGTGCAGATGCGGCACTTGGGAAGGCCGATTGACTCCACGAGAGTCTCGATGGGATTGAATTTGAGCGAAGTCAAGCCGAAGCGTTCACGTATCTTTTCCACCAGGGCCTCATATTGGGGTGAACCTGTGGTGGCATAAAGGTCGAGGTTCTTTTCGGGATCACCTTCGAGCTCTTCGATGATGCGTCGTGTGAGGAGCTCCATATCACTCTTCGATGAGGTGAAGTTGAGGTAGCGGCATCCGTAGATGAGTGGAGGACATGCTATGCGCATGTGGACCTCTTTGGCTCCGCACCTGAACAGTTCCGACACATTGTCGTTGAGCTGAGTGCCGCGGACTATGGAGTCGTCGCAGAAGAGTGCTCGTTTGCCGGCGAGCATCGCGCGGTTAGGCACGAGCTTCATTTTAGCCACGAGTGAGCGCATCGACTGGTCAGACGGTGTGAATGAGCGTGGCCAGGTGGGAGTGTATTTGGATATACATCTGTGGTAGGGGGCATTATGGCCGGCTGCGTAACCTAAGGCCATTCCGACTCCTGAGTCGGGGATACCGCATGCGCAGTCCACGTCGGTTTTGTCGGTACGTCCCATGGCCTCACCTGAGGCAAATCGGGTCTCCTCCACGTTACGTCCCTCGTAACATGATGTCGGGAAGCCGTAATAGACCCATAGGAATGAGCATATCTGCATGTCGGGAAGTGGGGCTGAAAGCGTGGTAGCCGCGTCATGTTTCAGTTCTACGATTTCGCCCGGTCCAACGTCGCGGAGATACTCGAAATCCAGATTGGGAAACGCTGTGCTTTCGCTTGTGGCTGCCATGGCACCATCTTTGCGGCCAAGGATGATGGGGGTGCGGCCGAGTTTGTCGCGGGCAGCGATGATTGAGTTCTCGGTAAGGATAAGCAGTGAACATGAACCTTTGACTTTCTCATGTACTATGCGTATACCATCCACAAACGTTTTACCTTGATTGATGAGCAGCGCTATCAGCTCGGTTTGATTGGTGCGTCCCTGCGAGAGTTCGCCGAAATGTACCCCTTGGTCAATGAGCTCGCGTTCGAGTTCGTCTATGTTGCATATACGGGCCACTGTGACGATAGCGAACTTGCCGAGATGAGAGTTGATGATGATTGGCTGCGGGTCGGTGTCGGAAATCACTCCGATGCCGGTGTTACCCTTAAATTTTGGCAGCTCGGCCTCAAACTTGGTTCGGAAATAGGTGCTTTCGAGTGAGTGAATCGAACGGCAGAACCGTTGGTCGACATCATCGTAGGTCACCAGACCGGCACGTCGGGTGCCGAGGTGTGAGTTGTAGTCAACTCCATAGAAAAGGTCGGTGCGACAAGCTTGTTTTGCAGCGACCCCGAAGAATCCTCCCATAAGTGGAAAAATGACTATTATTGTTTCTATTGGTCTTTTCGACTGCAAAATTACTGTAATTCCTCCAAATAACCGCTATGCTTTGAAAAAAACTTGTCGACTATATAGCTACTATATAAATGGTATCCGGACTATTCTCAGGATAGCAATATACAAAAATAACCGCTACAGGGTACTGTAGCGGTTGCTTTGTTTCTGTTAGGATGTTATCAGATATCTTCCTCGATTGAGAAGTCGTCGGGCAGATCAGCGTCATCGAGTTCTGAGTCATCAATGTCGTCGATATCGTCCTGGGTCGGTTCCGAGGCGTCGGCTTTGGCTGCCGTGGGAGCGGGCTTGTCTTTCTTGGGGGCTTTCTTTTTGCCGGGAGCGGCATTGTGGAGAGCCTCCATGATGAGGGCTTCGAGTTCGTCGGCCAGTTCGGGGTTGTCGGCTATGACACGCTTTGCGGCGTCGCGTCCCTGGGCGAGTTTGGTGCCGTTGTATGAGAACCACGAACCGCTCTTGCTGATGATGCCGTATTCGACACCGAGGTCGATGATTTCACCAGAGCGAGAGATACCTTCACCAAACATGATGTCGAACTCGGCACGCTTGAATGGGGGTGCCACTTTGTTTTTCACAACTTTTACCTTGGTAAGTTTACCGAGTACTTCGTCACCGTCCTTGATGGCGGTGCTGGGGCGGATGTCTATGCGGACAGACGCGTAAAATTTGAGCGCGTTACCGCCGGTGGTGGTCTCTGACGGACCGAACATCACGCCGATTTTCTCACGCAGCTGGTTGATGAAGATACAGGTGGTGTTTGTGCGCGCGATTGCTCCTGTGAGCTTACGCATGGCCTGTGACATGAGGCGCGCCTGTACACCAACGTTTTTGTCACCCATATCACCGTCGATTTCGCTTTTAGGTGTGAGCGCTGCAACTGAGTCAACCACGAGTATGTCGATGGCTGACGAGCGTATAAGCTGTTCGGCTATCTCAAGTGCCTGCTCGCCGTTGTCGGGCTGTGCCATAAGGAGGTTGTTGACATCCACACCGAGCTTTTCGGCATAGAAACGGTCAAATGCGTGTTCGGCATCGATGATAGCGGCGATTCCGCCTGCCTTCTGTGCCTCGGCTATGGCGTGGATGGCGAGGGTGGTCTTACCTGATGATTCCGGGCCGAAGATCTCGATGATACGGCCACGCGGATAACCACCTACACCGAGTGCGAAGTTGAGCCCGATTGAGCCGGAGGGTATCACTTCGACATCCTCTATTGTCTCGTCGCCGAGTTTCATGATGGCTCCGCGGCCGAAATTCTTCTCGATGTTGCCCATAGCCTGTGCGAGGGCATTGAGTTTCGCCTTTGCGGCATCAACTTCCTTGGCGCCTTTTATAGGGGTCTTTTTCTTTTCCATGTCAGTATATGTAGTTGTTTTTGTTTGTTCGTGTGGTTAGTTGTGTGGATTTACTCTGCAAAGTTAACGCATGTGGTGTGCAATATGTGCGCACATCTTAGCTAATATGTGTTAAACATATCTTGCGTGGTGAAATTTTTTCGTCTGCTAAGTTAGCTAAAATTCAGGAAGTTGGCAATAAAATTAAAATTTTATAGAAATTTTTTTGATTTTCTGTAAACCATTTCAGCTGTGCTGCGTTTTATTAGTACATAGCAAAATTACTTTTTCCATTGCAAGAAATGTGATAATG
>OFFL01000315.1_pt1 | contig 55821 bp, 50 predicted proteins | sample 1521391 | NCBI WGS metagenome assembly OFFL01 (sample SAMEA3504082, study PRJEB24116) | mouse gut metagenome | biome: mouse gut; feature: mouse-associated habitat; material: faeces | place: Denmark | collected 2011
CCCCAACCGCCGGGCCACAGCAATATCATTCTTCATAGCCTCGGTCATGTTGTGACCGCATACCATCAGCACCCGGAAACGGCGGAGCAGATCACGACTGATGTCAATGCCGCTTTTATGCTCCTCGGGCACTGCGTCATTGAGAAATAGCGGCAAATAGAGAACTGGACAGATCGGTGAAAAGCCCGCCTCGTACACCGCCCGGCAATACTGGGCGGCCAGTTCTGCATTTTCACTGTCACCGCCGTACCAAGCGGCAGGGGTATATCCTCCAGAGTCTCTATACACAGGGGCTGCGCTTTGGGACAAAGTGTCTCGAAGTGTAGGTAGGTTATCAGTATTAAAAATCGTTAATGTGATAGATTAAATTTGTTTTTTGTAGTTGGTAGGCTTCGAAAAGCCTTGTACTTATAGCGTTCCTATTAAGAAATAATCATATGTAGATACGGTAGGGAAAAATGCGAATAAGATCAAAGAATATATAAGACATCAGTTGGAAGAGGATAAACTGGGAGAACAATTGAGTATTCCATACAAAGAAGACCCGTTTACGGGTAGCAAGTAACAGAACATGCAGATGTCAGGCTTTTTATGCGTCTTTTAGGCGCTGCTTAGTAATAAAGCCTTATAGGCGCATATGAAAAAGGGATTTTTTTACAGCCCCATACTTTTTGTCGAATGGATTCAGGAGCACGCATCCACCAGCATTCTTAAAAACTATTTTTGAACTCAAAAGCAAGTCATCGAGAGATAAAGTATCGTCGGTGACTTGCTTTTTATGTGATTCTGAAAATATAGCTAGCTCACGATTTGGTAATAAATCTTTGCCGTGATGCTGTAAATCAACACATAGATCACGGCAAAGACTGCCAGGGAGGTGATTGTACATCCCATAAACAGCGCTTGGTTGGGCTGAAACAGAAGTCGCAGCAGGCGTGTCAGAATGGGGAAGGCAAAGGCAACGTGCACGGCTGAGACAAGCAGCGGCAGGAAGAAAACCAGCAGGATTTGACTGCGGATGGTATTCTTTACCTCATCCTCACGCATACCGACCTTCTGCATAATCTGGAAGCGGTTTCTATCCTCATATCCTTCCGAAATTTGTTTGTAGTAGATAATCAGCGCTGTGGCAAACAGGAAGACAACGGACAGCAGCAGACCAAGAAATAGGAAGGTTCCGTTTATGCCATAGATAGATGCCAATACATCCCATTTGCAGCTTGTACTGGTACCATAGCTTCCGTTGGAAGCAGGCTGGGAAGCGACATATTCGCTGATCTGTTTGTGCAGACCGTCTGCAAAAGCATCAAAGACCTGAGAAGCAGTCTCTTCGTCATGAAAATCAAGAAACAATTCACAAGTTATTTTTGAGAGATTGGTCTGATAGGTTTCCTTATGCAATGCCTCAATCCACGTAAGTATTTCTTCATTCTGGACCACAAATCCAAAAGCGTCCACAGAGTTGAGGTATTCTATGGGGATAGGATATTCCGTCAGTGCAGCTGCACAGGTAAAGCTGCGATGTTCAATGGTGAAGCGGTCAGGTGTTTGCCCGGTGTTTCCCGGGAATGCATATATCGCCATCTGGTTTTCTGTGAGTGTCAGCTGTTGGCCGGTCAGTTTTTGATATTCCTCTGCTGTGATAAACAAGCAGGATATCACTTTATCGTGCTTATTGGGTATGTCAATCCAGAAGGCGTTGCCTTCTCTGCGAAACGCACAATTGAGATATCGCCGCTCTTCGACGTAGGAGAGTGTTAGTCCTTGTTCTGCAGCAGAGGTTTGCACCATACGCAGCAGATCCTCCTGGGGAATGGGAACATATTCTCCATTTACTCCATAACTGGCGGATATAGCGAGCTGATGGGGGAATTGTCTTTGAATGGCCTCGTCAATGCCGGCGTATAGACTGACCGTAGTAGATACCATCACCAAAACCATGGTTGCCAGAATAGTAATGGAAGCCAGCCCTACCGCGTTTTGCTTCATACGGAAAAGAAGGCCTGAGATGGCAATCATGTGTTCTTTCTGATAATAGAATTTTTTGTTGCGCTTCAGCAGTTTCAGGAACGCTGTACTTCCGGTGAGAAATAAGCAATAGGTACCAAGAATGACTAAAATCACTGCGACGAAAAACAATTCCAGTGCTTGCAGCGGCTCTTCTATGGTCAGGGATATATAATATCCTGCGCTTAAGGAAGCGATACCGACGAGCAGGAGCAGCCACTTTATTTTTGGCTCCCTTTGGCCAGTGTGGGTGCTTTGCAGCAGCTCCACCGGCTTCATGCGTGCGACGCGAATCCGATTGAAAAGATAGGTCAGCAGATACAGCGCAAGGAAAAAACACGCCGAAGGAATCAGGGTTTGCGGAGAGACATGATAAAATCCCAGGATGCTGTTCACTGCCAGCATGCGGCAGATCAAGAGGACGCACAGTTTGTACAGGAGCATTCCGGTAAGCAGTCCTCCTACCAAAACACAAATAGCGCAGATAGCCATTTCCCAAAACAAAATTTTTCCGATGTGCCGTTTTTCCATGCCCAACACATTATATAAGCCAAATTCCTGGTTCCGTTGCTTCATCAGGAAACTGTTGGTGTAGAGTACCAGAATAAAAGAAAGCAGTGCAATGACGATCACCCCCAGTGACATAATGGTAGGCAGGTAGCTTCCGCCCCGCACCTCGCTCAGACGTTCATCTTTTGACAGGGTGAGAATGATATAGAATACTGCGGTCAGCCCTATGCCGGAGAGGATATTAGGAATGTAGAGCTTGGCGTTTTTTTTGATATTATTCCACGCCAACCGGCTGTAAAGTCCAATTTTCATCGTTGTTCACCACCTGTCGCCAGCACAGTGAGCGTGTCAGAAATTTTCTGGTAGAGCTGTTCGTTGGTTCCTTCCCCGCGGTAAAGCTGATGAAATACTTCCCCATCTTTGATAAACAACACCCGATTGGCGTGACTGGCGGCTTTTACCGAGTGGGTCACCATCAGAATAGTCTGTCCCTGTGCATTGACTTTGCGGAAGGTCTCCAGCAAATCATCCGTTGAGTGGGAATCCAAAGCGCCTGTCGGTTCATCCGCCAAAATCATCTGGGGCTTGGTGATCAACGCTCTTGCAACAGCGACTCGCTGCTTTTGCCCTCCCGAAATCTCATAGGGATATTTGTTCAGCAAATCGGCAATGCCAAGCTCCTGGATGATGGAGTTCAGCCGGTTCTCCATTTCTGCTAAGCTGGTTCCGCTGAGGACCAAAGGCAGAAAGATATTATCTTTCACGGAAAAGGTGTCCAAAAGATTGAATTCCTGAAAGACAAATCCAAGATGTTCCCGCCGAAAGGCTGCCAGCTCCTTTTCTCGAATACCGCCAAGGTCTTTGCCGTTCAGAAAGATTTGTCCGCTGGTGGGACGGTCCAGCGCCGCCAGGATGTTGAGCAGAGTCGTCTTGCCGGAGCCCGATTCTCCCATAATCGCTACATATTCTCCCTGCTCCACTGAAAAATTCACGTTAGACAGAGCCTGCACTTGGTTGCCACTAAAACGGGCAGTATAAATTTTTTTCAGACTTTTCACTTCTAAGAATGCCATGAAACATACCTCCTTGTTTTGATGGCTCTATTCTAACAAAAGAGCCGAAATGCCAACATTGATTGGGGTGACATTTCGGCCTGTGCATGTGACATTTTTGTAAGGTCGTGATTTTTACTCTATTTCCAGATTTTTTGAGGACAAATCCAGAGAAATTGCGGTGCCTTGTCCCGGCTGCGAAACTGCGGAAATCTGGATGCCCAACTTATCTGCGGCCTGCTTGCTCAAGTATAGGCCCAATCCGGTTGATTTTTTGTCGGTACGGCCGTTGTAGCCGGTGAAGCCTTTTTCAAAGATTCTCGGTAAGTCCTCGGAAGCAATGCCGATGCCGCTGTCTCTAATGGTCAGCACCTTTTGAGGAGAAACAGAAATGGCCACACTTCCCTGGTAGGTGTACTTGACTGCATTGGACAGCAGCTGTTCCAAGATAAAGCAGAGCCATTTTTCGTCAGTTAATACCGTTGCCGCAGTTGGCTCATAATTTAGTCTGATTTTTTTGCGGATAAATTGGGGAGCATACTTGCGGATGCTCTGACGAATCAATTCATCCAGTGCATATTCCTCAAAAACAAAATCATTGGTTTCACTGCCCAGCCTGATATAGCTCAGTACCATTTCTACATACTGCTCGATACGGAACAGCTCTGCCGACAGCATCTGGTGTTCCTCGGTGTCTTCGGCTTTTAGGATCATCTGCATGACTGTGATTGGGGTTTTGATTTGATGGGCCCAGGTGGTATAGTAGTCCAGGCTGTCCTGCCGCTCAGTTTGATATGCGGTGGATAACTCCTGACAACGGCGGCCCAGTATGGCCACCATTTCCTGATAATCTTGCTCGAGCAATGTTTTCGGTGGGAAAAGGGTTTCATACTCCTGTTCAATGGATGAAACTTTTATCTGCCGTTCTCTATGGCTGCTTAAGAAGCGAAGCAGCTGAATTGTCAGCAGGATCAGGCCGGCAGAGACGCACAGAGTGGATGCATAAAAATATGCTTCCCATTTTACGGCGTATAGGTTATAGACCAGGGCAAAGAGTATGAAAAACAGACAAAAAAGCAATAGTACATATCGTTTTTCCTTTAAAAAGAACCATAATTGTTTTTTCATGAAATGAGATACCCGCTTCCCACCTTTGTGGCAATAAAATCACAGAGACCGGCTTTCTCCAGTTTTTTGCGCAGTCTTGTGACATTGACCGTCAAGGTATTTTCTTCGACATAACAATCATCCTGCCAGAGCTTCATCATCAAGGTATCACGGGTGACGATTTTTCCTTTGTTCTCCATCAATGTCTGCAAGATGCGAAATTCGTTTTTTGTCAGCTCTATTTTCTTTCCCGCAAAGCTAAGTGTGTTATCATTGAGGTCCAGAATCGCTCCCCGATGCTCCAATACCGGCGCGGCGCTTGTCATATTATATGCCCGCCGGAGAATTGCCTGAAGCTTTGCATTCATGACATTGGGCTCTACCGGCTTGGGGATAAAATCGTCCCCGCCCATATTCATTGCCATCACAATGTTCATATTGTCAGACGCCGAAGAGATAAATACGACTGGTACGTTGGAGATTTTACGGATTTCACTGCACCAATGGTATCCGTTGTAAAATGGCAGCATGATGTCCACCAGAACCAAATGGGGACGATATTCGATAAAGATAGGCATGACGTTTTGAAAGTCGGTGATCAGCCGAACCTCGTTGCCCCACGGTTCGATTTGTTTTTTCATGATTTGCGCTAAGGCAAAATCATCTTCAATCAGTAAGATACGATACATATTGTTGCTCCTTGTGTGAAATGATGGAGAACGTATAGGTCTTGCAGATTTTGTCCTCCTGCAATGTTTTTTCTCTGCTTATTATAGCATGCAAAGGGGGAGAATGCCATCAACAGCAGAATAAATACCAACGTTGAAAATGTGTTGGGGAAACTTGCTTATTTTCGCGTTTTCAGAATTGAGAAATAGGAATTTTGACATGACTTTCTCATTTACAAGGGAAAAAAAATGTAGTAAGATAAAGAACTATAAAATGGTTTTTTATCAAGGTGGCAGTAGTAGGAATGATAACAAATCATGATGTTTAATCTTTTTAGAAGGAATGAGTGGAGCATGAAAAAAGACGGGCAAAGCGATGTGGTTTTGATTGGCGCCGGAATTATGAGCGCCACATTGGGAGCCATGCTGAAAGAATTGGCACCAGAGTGGAATATCACAATTTTTGAAAAATTATCGGAAGCTGGTGCAGAAAGTACCAATGAATGGAATAATGCAGGTACGGGACACAATGCATTATGTGAATTGAATTATACTGTAGAGAAGAAGGACGGCACCATGGATATTTCCAAGGCTGTGCGGATTAATGAGCAGTTTCAGCTGTCCCGTCAGTTTTGGTCTTATTTGGTTGGCAAAAACTTATTGCAGGATCCCCATGATTTTATTATGTCAGTTCCCCATATGAGTTTGGTAGAAGGGGAGAAAAATGTAAAATTTTTACGTAAGCGCTATGAGGCGTTATCGCAAAATCCTCTGTTTCAGGGAATGGAATATACTGAAGACAGAGACAAACTGACTGAATGGGTGCCTCTCATTATGGACGGGCACACCAGCAGCGATCCCATTGCGGCTACACGCAGCGAAATGGGTACAGATGTAAATTTTGGCGCATTGACACGTATGTTGATTGACAACTTGCAGGAACAGGGCGTTACTGTGCGCTATAATTGCAATGTAAAAGATATGAAACGCAACGGTGACGGTTTATGGGAATTGAAGGTGCGCAATGGAAAAAGTCCGCGTATAGAAACCCATGTCGCCAAATTTGTCTTTATCGGAGCCGGCGGCGGCAGTCTGCCTATTTTGCAGAAATCAGGGATCTCGGAAGGAAAGGGGATCGGCGGATTCCCTATCAGCGGTTTGTTTATGGTCTGCAAGGATCCGGAAATCGTAAAACGACATCATGCTAAGGTATACAGTAAGGCAAAAGTGGGCGCGCCTCCTATGTCAGTTCCCCATTTGGATACGCGATATATCAATGGCGAAGAATCCTTACTCTTTGGACCGTTTGCTGGATTTTCACCGAAATTTTTGAAAAATGGCTCTTTGCTGGATTTGTTTTTATCTATCAAACCGCACAATCTGTTGAACATGATTATGTCTGGGTTGAAGGAGTTCGGTCTGGAAAAATATTTGATTCAGCAATTGCTTTTAACAGACAAGCAGCGTTTGAAAGAGCTGCAGGTATTTGTGCCGACAGCAAAGCTGGAAGATTGGGAACTGTTGGTGGCAGGTCAGCGAGTACAGGTGATCAAGGAAACCAAGGAAGGCGGCAAGGGCACCTTACAATTTGGCACAGAGGTAGTGACTTCTGCGGATGGTACGGTAGCTGCATTGTTGGGCGCTTCTCCTGGGGCATCCACAGCAGTGCACGCTATGCTGAATGTATTGAGCCGCTGCTTCCCACAGGATTTTGCACAATGGCAGCCTAAAATTAAAGAAATGATTCCTTCTTATGGCATTTCTTTGGAGGAAAATCCTGAATTGTTCAGAGAAATAGAGCGCAGCACAGCTAGGGCGTTGGGTTTAAAATAAGGTTCCTGCCAAATAGCTTTGCCTATTTGACAGAAAAAAAGGAATATAGATATAAATAAGGATAGGATAACTGCTTGCGGAACAGAATTTCACAAGGAACTTTTGAAAAGCAGGAGAGCGCTACCTGTTCTCGTGGTTAGGAAGAAAGTATAATCTCCATAGGTTATTGAAAAAGGAGAAGATACGATCATGCATTCCTATACAGTTATGTTTAGACCATATTTATTTCAGCTGGCAGAGCAATATCGTATAAAGCAACGATATACACAGGAACGGATGGCCGCATGTCTGCATATGACAGCGCGAAATTATAACAGGCTGAAAAATGAAGAATATACATTTTCGGCTGCTGCTCTGGTTTTGCTGTTGGCGTTGCTTTCCGATGATGAGGTATTGCAATTTTTGAGGGTAATGCGCAATGTGACAGCGCAGGAACCTTATAATAGTTAAAAAAACGGCGGATGTTCTTTTGTGCTATCTCCATTCGATAAAATTGATTTTAGCGAATGGAGGCAGGTGATGACAGGGCAGAAGCCGTTTTTTGAATATATAGAATATTTAAATGTTATGTTTTGAACAAAACACACTCTTTTTCATTTCGTGTTGGAAAGTTGTAATAGAAAGTGAATAATTGGGGTATGAAACAAGAAAGAATCTTTATGGGAGAAAGAGGTGTTGCTGATGATCGTGCCGGATTGTGTACAGGTGGAAAAAATAGAGGAACTGGCACAAGAGGTTATGCGATTTTCGCGAGATACGCTGGCAGTAAAACTGCGTTTTCTCAATTCTTCGTTGAGTCGGCTGGAACTGCTGCCTTCTACATGGCCTTTAGCTACGGATGGAACGCGGATGCTTTATGACCCAGTTTATATACTTCACTGCTATGCCAAAGAGAAAAATATGGCGGTGCGCAGTTATCTGCATGTTGTGCTGCATTGCATTTTTCAACATTTTTATGTGGATTTGCGGGTGAATCAGCCGTTATGGAGTTTGGCCTGCGATATGGCAGTAGAAAATATGATTACAGAGCTGGGCGTATCCTGCACCCAGGTGGCCAGAGAGGAAGCACAGCAGCATGTATTGTTGCCCATTCGCCAAGCAGTAGGACAGCTTACGGCGGAAAAGGTTTATCATTATCTTTTGCGGCATCAGCCTGGTGAGGAGGATATGGTGCGGTTGCCCAAGCTGTTTTGGGCCGATGAGCATGATGCCTGGTATATTGCTTCGGTGACAGATGAATGGAATGAACAGGGAGAGCGCAGCTCTACGGAAGAGGCAGAATCGGACAAGGAAGGTGCTGTCGGCGCAGATCCGGACAATGATGCCATTGACCGCATGGCGCAGGCGAGAAAGCAACTGAAGGAACAATGGGAGCAGATTGCCCAGCAAATAGAAATCGATCTTGAAACCTTTTCTAAAAGTACTGGGGACAGGGCTTTGGGCCTGATGCAGAATTTGGCGGCGGTAAACAGAGAGCGGTATGACTATGCAGCATTTTTGCAAAAATTTGCTGCGCTGGGGGAAGTAATGCAGGTCAATGACGATGAGTTTGACTATGTTTTTTACACCTACGGCCTGGAGCTTTATAAAAATGTGCCTTTGATTGAACCGCTGGAGTATAAAGATGTCAAGCGAATCAAAGAGTTTGTGATTGCCATTGATACATCGGGCTCGGTGAGTGGAGAACAGGTACAGTGTTTTGTACAGAAAACCTATAATATTTTAATGCAGCAGGAGAATTTTTTTACCAAGATCAATCTGCACATCATGCAATGCGATGCAGTGATTCAAGAAGATGTACAAATTACTTCAAAAGAGGAGTTTGACCGTTATTTGGCGACAATGCAGCTGAAAGGCTCTGGCGGCACGGATTTTCGTCCGGTATTTCGTCGTGTGGAGGAACTAATTCGGGAGCATCATTTTACAAATTTGAAAGGAATGATTTACTTTACTGACGGTCAAGGGATTTTCCCCGAACAACAACCCCGTTACAAAACGGCTTTTGTTTTTGTGCAGGATGATTACAGCAGTCCCAAGGTACCTGCCTGGGCAATCAAACTGGTATTGCAGCCCTATGAACTGGCGTAAATGGAAAGGAGAGCAGTCTGATGGATATAAAAAAAGCAAAGGAACAGATTAAAAATGCGATTACAGCTTACTTTACAAAGGATGAGAGAGGACATTATCTGGTCCCGCTGTATAAGCAGCGTCCTATCTTTTTGATGGGACCTCCGGGAATCGGCAAAACAGCGATCATAGAGCAGGTGGCAGGAGAGCTTGGCGTGGGGATGCTGTCCTATTCGATGACGCATCATACGCGGCAGAGTGCGCTGGGTTTACCTTATATCGTGCACAAGAATTACGGCGGTCAGGAGTATGCTGTTTCCGAATATACGATGAGCGAGATTATCGCTTCTATTTATGATTTGATGGAAGAGACCGGTGTGAAAGAGGGTATCCTGTTTTTAGATGAAATCAATTGCGTATCGGAAACGCTGGCGCCGATTATGCTGCAATTTTTGCAGTACAAGGTGTTCGGGCGGCATCGGGTGCCTGACGGCTGGGTCGTGGTGACTGCGGGAAATCCGCCGGAATATAATAATTCGGTACGGGAGTTTGACGTTGTGACCTGGGACCGTCTGAAGCGCATTGATGTGGAGCCGGACTTCGACGTGTGGAAGGAATATGCCTACAAAGCAGGGGTACATGCTGCAGTGCTGACCTATCTGGAGATTCGTAAGACTGATTTTTATCAGATTGCCTCTACGGTGGACGGCAAACGGTTTGTCACCGCCAGAGGCTGGGATGATTTGAGTCAGATGCTACAGCTCTATGAGCTCCATGGGCTGACAGTGGATGAAGATCTGATTGGGCAGTATTTACAGGATAAAAAGATTGCCAGAAGCTTTGCCTCTTATTATGATTTGTTCAATAAATATCGCAGTGATTATCAGGTGGATGATATTTTGGCGGGCGTTGCCGATGAGGAGATTAAGGAGCGGGCCAGAGCAGCAGGCTTTGATGAACGACTTTCCTTGATTGGTCTGCTTTTGGATGGTGTGACCGGGCAAATCAGAGAGGTGATTGATGGAAAGAAGATCCTGGAACAGCTGATGCAGGTGTTGAAGCAATTCCGCGTGCAGGCGGTCAAGACAGGAAAGGCTCCCGGAGAAATATTGGAGCAGTTGAGAGATGCACAGGCAGACAAACTGGCAAAGGGCAGAAAAGCAGGCAGCCTTTCTGCCGATGGACAGGCTCAGGGAGAAACGCTGCTGGGGATATTGGAGGAAGATTTGGAGCGTATTGCCCACAGTGAAGATGCTATGAGCGCCTTTGGTCTCTTGAAGATGGATTTTGACAGCAAAGTGAAGGCGTTGAGACAATCGGGTGAGGAAAAGGGGCAGCTGCTGCACAACCTCTTTGTCTTTGCCGAGGAAGTGTTTGGCGATGGGCACGAAATTCTTCTCATCGTCACAGAGCTGACATCCAATTATTATACGGCAAAATACATCAGCGAATATGGCTGCGAGAAATATTTTGCGCACAATCAGGAGCTGCTTTTCTATGAACGGCAGAAAAAAATAATGCAGGCTTTGGAACAGTTGGATTTGGACGGACAGACCGAGGATGAAATTGTATGATGGAATTTACGATAGAGCAGGGCGTGCTGAAGGGCTGTCAGGGTGACGCTGCTATAGTGGAAATTCCCGAAGGCGTTAGGGAGATTGGTTATGGTGCTTTCCGCAATTGTCGCAGCCTACAGCAACTGGCAGTGCCCGCTGGTGTGCAGCGTATCGGAAGTCAAGCTTTTGCCGGCTGTGAAGGGTTGGAACATGTGGAGCTTGCGGAAGGGATCAGAGAAATCGGCTACAGCGCTTTTGAAAATTGTGTGAAGCTGAAAAAGGTGGTGCTGCCCTCCGGTTTGGTTTCACTGGAAAGGCTGGCCTTTGCCGGATGCCACGCTCTGCTGGAGATTGAATTTTCTGACACCCTGCTTGATGTGGGGCGGGACGCCTTTCGTGATACGCCATGGCTTGCCAGCCAAGAGGACGGTGTGATCTATGCAGGCAAACTGGCATTGTTTGCCAAGGGCGCAGTGTCAAGTGTTGTGATTCGTCCTGGTACGATAAAAATATGCGAAAATGCTTTCCGCAATCATTCTGCGCTGACAGAAATAAGTTTGCCAGAGAGTATGCAGATATTGGGAGATCGTGCCTTTGAAAATTGCCGCAGACTGAAACAGATTACGATTCCTCAGAACGTGATCTGCATTGGGTATCGCGCCTTTCACGAGTGTCGAAAGTTGCAGGTACTGCTGGAGTGTGACAAGGTGGTACTGGGCAAGGCATGTTTTGAGGCAGACACGCAGGTGCGAATCACTGCGCTGGATCCGGCGCTGCTGCCCAATCAAGTTCTGCACAGCGCTATTTTGGCTTTTGCTGATGATTGGTGCAGTCAGACGGCGCTGGAGAAAGATTTTGTCAGCCAGATGCTCCGCTATATTCGCAGCAGACGGAAATTGCTTTATCCTTTGGCCATTGCCCACTGGAACTTGTTGCAGGTGATGATGGAAAATGACATCATCCCTGCCGAGGATATCAATGAGATGTTGGAGCAGATTTTGGCGGAAGAGCAGGCCGAAGCAACAGCGGCGTTGATGGAATATCGGCAAAAATTGACTTCTGACAATAAACAGGATTGCTTTGAAAGCTGGGATGATTTAGAATTGAGCTGGGATATGCCGGAACAGGAAAAAACCGACGCCCAATTAGAGCAGGAATGGGGTACCAAACTGCAGCGGGACGGCACGCTGACACTGCTGTTATATCGCGGACAGGATAGGGAAGTGACTGTTCCCAGCCGAATAGGAGAAAAAATGGTTACGGCAATTGCGCCTGCCGCCCTGAGTCCTGAGCGCTACGGCATCAAGCGGGAAACGATACAGCAAAGGCAGAGCATTTGTGCCGTTACGATTCAAGAGGGCATTACCAAGATAGGCAATCATGCCTTTTCTGGCTGTGAGAATCTGGTGCGGGTATCCTTGCCGGAGAGCGTTGTGGAGATTGGGTATCATGCCTTTCGTAATTGCAAAAAACTCATAGAAATCCAATTCCCTCAGAGTATAGAAAAAATTGGCCGCGGCGCCTTCGCTGGCTGCAGCAGCCTTGCCGCAGTTCACCTTCCCGAAGGGATTCAGCTTGCAGAGGATGCCTTTGCCGGCTGTCCGTTGTCAGCGGCAGTGGAGGGCGTTTTTGAGAGATAGAATGGCAAGTTACCTGCAAGGCGATAATCTGCAAAAGTAAATGAGGGAGGTATATTACGGTGATTTATTCTTTTCCGCCCATTGTGGATGAGAACTGCCGCGTTTTGGTGCTGGGCTCCATGCCCAGTGTCGTATCTTTGGAGCGGCAGCAATATTATGGCCACAAGCAGAATTATTTTTGGCCTATGCAGTTCACCTTATGGCAAGAGCCTTATCGTGACGACTATGAAGTAAAAAAACAGCTGCTGCTGCGGCATCACATTGCATTGTGGGATGTATTGGCCTCCTGTGAAAGGGAAGGTAGCCTGGACAGTCACATCACTCAGGAACAGCCCAATCCTGTGGACGCACTGTTGGAGCAGTATCCTTCTATTCAGACGATTTTGTTTAACGGCGGTAAGGCTTTTCAAAGCTTTAAACGGTACTTTCCCCATTTGCTGCAGCAGTTTGACTGGCAGCAAATGCCATCAACCAGTCCGGCCCATACGATGAAACGGGAAGAAAAATTGGCGCGCTGGCAAATTTTGCTGTCATTGTGCGGAGAAAAGTGAAAGAAAAAAGTAGCATTTTTTATAAAACTGCGTTATACTATGTGTAAACCATGGAAGATGTGTACAGAATGGGAAGGGATGGATGGTTTATGAAGAAGCACGCAGGAGAAGGAAGTAATGAAATGAACAAAAAAATTAAAGAAATTATGAAAACAGACGTATATACGGTTTCGGACGAAGCTACGATCAAGGATGTATTGCAGGTATTAGTAGAGAGCAAGACCAGTGGTTTGCCTATTGTAAATGCAAAGCAGCAGGTGGTTGGTTTTATCAGCGACGGCGACATCATGAAATTTATCGCAAAGCAAAATCCTCGGATTATAGATATGACCAGTTTTATCACTGTGTGGTACGATACCGAATCCTTCGAAAAGAAACTGCATGATTTAATGGACCTCAGTGTGATGGAATTGGCTACTACTAAACTGGTATCTGTAGAGACGGATTATGATATTGACGAAGTCGCAAAGGTGCTGGGCGAAAAGAAAATCAAAAAAGTGCCTGTCTTGGAGGATGGAAAATTGGCCGGTGTCATCAGCCGTTCAGACATTCTGCGCTATATTCTGGGTATTTATCTGGAGAAGGAAGAAAAATAAACCGAATCGTTTATGCATGAAAGGAAAAGAGCCTTATGGAAGGACAGTTTGCTGTTTTTTCACAAGGCTCTTGCTTATGGTATGCTTGCGGAAACCTTTCAAGAGAAGAACGGATGGATGTCTCTCGGAAAAAATGCTGCATGGAGGGAAAAAGAGTTATGTATGAGTTGATACAAGTAGGGGAAAAGAGTTACTATATAGATTGTCCGGCGAAGATTGGCATTTATCGCGCCACAGAACATGACGTGTATCTGATTGACAGCGGCAATGATAAAGAAACAGGCCGTAAGGTACGGCAAATTTTAGAGCGGGAAGGCTGGAATCTACAGGGTATTTTAAATACCCATTCCAATGCTGATCATATTGGTGGAAATCGTTATCTGCAGAATCAGACAGGATGCAACATATTTGCCGAGGAGCTGGAGGCCGCTTTTATCCGCAATCCAATTTTGGAGCCGTCGTTCCTCTATGGAGGATATCCCTGCAAAGAACTGCGGCACAAATTTTTGTTGGCGCAGGAAAGCGATGTGACCGATTTTACAGATGCTGCTTTTCCAAAAGAGATAGAAGTGATTCCTTTGCCGGGGCATTATTTTTCTATGGTAGGGTTTCGTACGCCAGATGACACAGTGTTCCTGGCAGATTGTCTGAGCAGCAAAGCAACTTTGGAAAAATATGCTGTGCCGTTTATTTACGACGTGAGTGCGTACTTGCAGACACTGGATGTTGTGGCCCAGATGCAGGGAAACGTGTTTGTACCCTCCCATGCAGAGGCCACTGACAATATTGCCGAGTTGGCGCGGTACAATCAGCAAAAAGTGTTGGAGGTGGCGGAGCATATCACCCAATTGTGCAGGGAGCCGTTACAGTTTGAGCAGATTTTACAGCGCTTATTTGATAAATACGGACTTAGCATGAATTTTGAGCAATATGTGCTAGTGGGCAGTACAATTCGCTCCTATTTAGCTTGGTTGAAAGAAACAGGAAAGCTGGAGGCTGCCTTTACAGAGAATATGCTGTTGTGGAAAACTGTAGAATAGCAATCCGCTGTTTGATACAGCAAAAAATACCCTGATAGAAGTTGTCATCATACCGACAACTTCTATCAGGGTATTTGTGCGTCTTGAAAATGTTGCGGCAGGATTTAGGAATCTTGCCGAGCGTAAGTTTCTTAAAGTAGGATATCCCTGCGTAACGTTTTGTGCCGTGGGGGGATCTTATTTACCCAATACAGCGGCCTTCAAGTGGTCCACTCCCAGTCGTTCTACAGTGCGAATGGTGCGTTCCTTGCCGTTTTTGTTGACTTCAAAGTATTGGTATACTTTGTCTAACAGTGCCAACAGCTCTTCTTCGTCCAGTCCTTCTGCGATAACGTTCCCCACACCAGGTTTGGCGCCGCCGTTGCCGCCGATGGTGAGCATCCACCCTTTGGCATTGGTCAGGATACCCAGATCCCGTACGCGAGGCATGGCGCAGCCCAATGGGCAGCAGCTGACGCCTACTTTGACCTTGCCTGCCTCGTGGGCCTTGGAAATGCGTTCAACTTCACGGCCCATGGCATGATTATCTCTGCCTGGTGTAGCGAATTTACAGAACTTGCTGCCCGGACAGACGATGACCTTGCCTTTCGGGAAACAGAGACGCTGACCGAAGGCTTGCTCCAGGTCTTCCCATAATGGGTTGACATTGGCCTCCTGCACATCCATGAAGCTGATTTTTTTGGCAGTGGTAGCCATCAGTGTGGTTACATGATATTTTTTCGCCAGTTCAGACAACAGTATGAAATCATCAGGCGTCATGTATCCCTGGTCGATGCTGACGCCCACTGAGTAGGTGCCGTCTTTGTGCTGACTGACATGGTGTTTGAATTGCTCCATAAAAATTTCCTCCTCTGTACAAATGCATTTGCCTGTTCAGTATAGCACAGATTGGCGTCAATTGCTATATTGGCCTCACTAGATGCTGTCGTATTTTAAATTTTTTCATAGAAATAAGGCGGTGCGGGGATTGTACAATGAAAAAATACATTGTATAAATAATTTTAAAGTATTTTAAATGCAAAAGATTTGAGTTTTCGCTCCAACTCATATAAACTGAAGAATAGTGATTTTTTCCAGAAAAAAATTGCGAGATCTATTTATGTGTTTTTATATAGTGGAAAGAGGTAACAAATGTTAAATTTTGATGCGTTAAATTTGAAAGAAGAACTCCTGAAAGCGATTCAGGACATGGGTTTTACAGAAGCGACTCCTATTCAAGAGCAGGCGATTCCTATCGCGCTTACCGGAAAAGATGTGATTGGGCAGGCGCAGACCGGGACAGGAAAAACGGCAGCCTTTGCCATTCCCTTTTTACAGATGATTGACCGGGAGCCTGCAGTACAGGTTTTGATTTTGACTCCTACCCGTGAGTTGTGCATGCAGGTAGAGAAAGAAATAAAGAAACTGAATAAATATTTGAAATTGAAATCGGTGGCAGTGTATGGCGGTCAGGACATTACCCGTCAAATAAAAGAATTGAAGGCACGTCCGCAGATTATCGTGGCCACGCCAGGGCGATTGATGGACCATATGAATCGGAAAACCATTCGTCTGGAGCATCTGAAAATGGTGGTGCTGGATGAAGCGGACGAAATGCTGAACATGGGCTTTTTGGAGGATATTGAGACAATTCTGAGTGCATGCCCTGAACAACGGCAGACTATGATGTTTTCCGCTACCATGCGGGATGAAATCAAGGCCATTGCCAACAAATTCATGCAGGACCCGCAGCTGGTGAAGGTAAAGGCACAAGAGCTTACTGTGCCAGCTATTGAACAGCAGTATTTTGAAGTGCCAGAACAGGAGAAATTCAAATTGCTGTGCCGTCTGCTGGATATTCACAATCCAGAGCTGGCGATGGTATTCGGCCGCACCAAGCGCCGTGTCGATGAAGTCACGGAAGCGCTGCAGAAATTGGGCTATCAGGCGGAAGGACTGCACGGCGACTTGACCCAGCGGCACAGAGATATGGTGATGAACAAATTCCGCAATGGACAGATTCGCATTTTGGTGGCGACTGATGTAGCTGCCCGCGGGTTGGATATCACCGGCGTGACCCATGTCTTCAATTTTGACCTGCCGCAGGAAATCGACAGCTATGTACACCGCATCGGCCGTACTGGCCGTGCAGGGAAAGAAGGCTTAGCGCTTACCTTTGTGGAGCCGCGGGAATTGGCCCACTTAAAACTGATTGAAAAAACCATTCAGCGCAAGCTGGTGAAAACAAAGCTGCCTTCCGCGCAGGACAGTCGGCAGAAAAAGCAGGACGTGCTCTATGGCAAAGTGGCAAGCGCAGTAAAAGCTGGGAATGTACTCAATTATCAGGAACTGGCTAACGATTTGATTCAGGAATATGATGCTGTGGATGTGCTGGCAGCTATCCTGGAGCTGATGGCCGGAGATGGCGACCATGAGACGGAAGTGGCGGAAGTACACCTGACTGCAGAGCGGCCTATTTTTGTGAAGCGTGCCAATGACCGCAAGGGCAGTCGGGGAAGGGGCGGCTATGGAAAGGGCAATTACCACGGAGACAATCGCTCCCGCAGCGGAAAAGACGGACGGTATCAGAAGGACGCCAACAAGAAAAAGAATTATGGCAACAAAGACTACAGTAATAAAGCAGGTAAAAACAGAACCTATACACGGGATGGAAAAAAAAGCTACAAGAATAATAAAAAATCGGCAGAATAAGAGCGGGGGAGAAGTACAATGTACGATCATATTGTGATTCGGTACGCTGAAATCGCGCTGAAGGGGAAAAATCAAAAAGAATTTATCAATCGTCTGATTCATAATATTAAAGAGCAGATTAAGACAGATCTGGATATTACACCGCTGATTGAACGGGAGATGGGACGGATTTATCTGCATTTAGAAGGTCGCGCGCCGGAACTGTTTTATGATTCTTTGAATCATGTATTTGGGATATCTTCTTATAGTCCGGCTCGCAAAACCACATTAGAGCTGGAGGAAATAAAAGCAACAGCGTTGGAGGAACTGCGCGGCGCTATGGATGGGCCGTGCAAATTTCGCGTCAGTGTGAAGCGGGCCAACAAAAAATTCCCTATCACCTCCCCGGAAATGCAGCAGATCATTGCTGCGCATATGCTGAAGAATCTATCTGGATTGAAAGCAGATTTGCATCACTATGACTTTGATTTGCTGCTGGAGATTCGCGATGACGGTACCTATATTTATACCCGCAGCTTCCCTGGCTTGCGAGGCTTGCCGTTGGGCAGCAGCGGCAGAGGGGTTGTACTGTTATCCGGCGGCATCGACAGCCCGGTAGCTGGTTGGCTGGCGATGAAGCGGGGCGTGACGATAGAGGCGGTTCATTTTCACAGCTATCCGTATACCAGCGAACAGGCCAAGGAAAAAGTATTGGAATTGGCAAAACGGATGGCCAAATATTCCAACAGAGTGGTCGTGCATATGGTACCCTTCACAAAGATTCAGGAGGAGATTGCCCACTATTGTCATGACAATATGCGCATTCCCATTATGCGGCGCATTATGGTTCGTATCGCCGAGGAGATTGCCCGCCAGCGGGATTGCCTAGCTATTTTTACCGGTGACAATTTGGGACAGGTGGCCAGTCAGACCATGGAGAGCATCTACGCCATCAATCAAGTGGCGACCATGCCCATTATGCGGCCGTGTATTACTATGGAGAAGGAAGAAATCATTCGTCTGGCACAGCAGATTGATACCTATGAAACCTCCATTTTGCCTTATGAAGACTGCTGTACAGTATTTGTGCCCAAGGAGCCGAAAACAAAGCCAAAAGTGGAAGGCTGTGAGAAGGAAGAGGCACGGCTGGATATCACCCAATTGGTAGCAGACGCAGTGGCGCAGACGGAACGCATCATTGTATACGGGAAGGATAAACCGGAACGGCGTTTGCGCAGGGAAGCGGATATTGGGAAAGAATAAAATAATATTTAAAATCTCCGTTGTTCTGTTTTGGAACAGCGGAGATTTCTTGCTTTGCAGCATAATTCTGTTTTGTAATTGTAGAAAATTGTCTCCCTCACTGTACTGCGTGCAGCAGCGCGGTGTCCGTTTCCTCAAAGGTGTATGTCTGTCCGGCATAGGTAAATTCGGTCTGAATCTTGGCAATCTTGTTTCCCAATACCATGGTAGCCACCTGATTGTCAGGCAGTAAAATGCTGACGGTGGTGTTGAGCGTTTTGCTTTGCTGGGCGGCGATTGTCTGGGAAAAATCCGGTTGCATGGCGACCACTTGGGCGCCGCTTTCATAGGTCACACGAATTTTCAAATCATTTTGGGTGACGGTGACGGCCTGTCCATTTTGATTGTGCACAGTGAGCTGCAAATTGGCATAGAGATACTGTTCTCCCAAGGCATTGCGTGCAGAGCGCTCCGTGCTTTGCAGGGTGAGCTGGCAGGCGTTTTGGTCCGTTGTCGGCGTGGTGGTCGTTGTTGTATCGCTGTTGTTTTGCGGTACATCTGTATCCAGCCCTTTTAAATTAAGCAGACGCACCAGCATGACGCAGGCCTCGGCGCGGGTGGAGTTGTTGTTGGGCAGGAAGCGCCCGTCTTCATAACCGCCCACAAGTCCCAGTTCCTTTGCCAGATAGAGATATCCCTTGTCGTAATCGGCAATGGCGGCATCGTCGGTAAAGGCGGTGGGCTGCCCGGCCAGGGAAACGGCATCGTCATTGAGCCCCATGGCGCGGACCAGCATGATGGCGATCTCCCGACGGGAGATCGCCGTATCAGGACCGTATGTGCGCCCGTACTCCGCGGGAACGATGATATTGTTTGCCACCAGTGTGTGAATGTCTGTGCCGGCCCAATGGGATGCAGTGTCTGCAAAGTCGCTGCCTGTCGCGGCAGGCAAATTCAGGCTCTGCCGCAGGATTTTGGAAAATTCAGCGCGGGTGATGGTGGCATCAGGACGGAAAGTGCCGTCAGGATAGCCGCCCACGGCGCCGCGGTCCACCAGTTTCTTCACGTCCTGGAAGGACCAGTGGTTTTGCAGGTCGGAAAAAGAAGCGGCCTGTGCCGATGGCATAAAAACTGTACAGCACAGAACGGCAAGCAAAAGTGTAGATAAGAGTCTTTTCATGTGGAACTCCTCCTCATAGCGTAATATAAAAAACGTACGAATCGCGTAGTTAGAAATTAAATCTATTGTAGCGGAAAGCAGGAATTTTTGCAATGCTTTTTGCAGTGACCAATTTCTGGGACGGGAATCACAGCAATTATATCGTTATAACTTATCTTATTTCTTAAATTTTGCAATTGATTTTTTGTAATATGCCCTAAACTTAATTTATGCGACGGCCATATTAATATGTAAGTGCGTGATTGCATTATTCGCAAATGCGCTGTATAATAAAATCGTATATTTGTATTTCCTGTAAAAAAGGTGGCCGATATGGATTGATTACATGAGCGTTAAAGAAGCCGCCGGACGTACTCGTGAAGTGAAAGAGCAGAAACAGCAACTGAAATAAAGTTGTTCAGGAGGAACTAAAATGACAAATCTCGAACGAGCAATCAAAGATGGTTATGCACATATTATCGGAGAAAAAGGCAAGCAGAAAATCACCTATGTTTCTTCTGATAACCATGTAGAAAATTATAATGACCCGGAAGAAAAGGTCCGTGCGGAATTCTGGGCTGAACTGATTTATAAATACGAATATCCGGTCAATCGGATCAGAATCGAAGTGACTGTGCCTGATCGTCTGCCGACAGATCGTGCGGATATTGTTGTTTTCCGTGATGACGAGTGTAAGCGCCCCTATGCTGTAGTTGAGTGTAAAAAAGAAGGTGTTACGGATGCCGAATTTAACCAAGCGATTGAGCAGGGCGTTGGTAATGCAACTTGGGTGAAATTGCGTGCTGACTATGTTGTAATTATTGCTGGTGGCACTCGTCGTGTCTTGGATGTTACAGATAAATTTGGCGTATTGGAGCGTGAGAAAAACATCCTGGCTGATTTGCCTCATGCATACGGAAAGCCCCAGGAATTTAGATTTTATAAAGGAAGCGAAAATGATATTAAGTCGGTAGACCGAGAAGATCTAATTGCTGCTATTAAGAAATGCCACCAAACGCTGTGGGGTGGTGGTCGACTTTCCCCGCCGACCGCTTTTGGCGAACTGTGTAAATTAATCTTCGTAAAAATAAGTGATGAGCAAAAGCCTCGGAAAAAGGGTGAGCCCTACCAGTTTCAGATAAAGACGCACGAACCCGCTTCTAAACTGGCTGAACGAATCAATGCTTTGTACGACGAGCAAAAAAAGAAAGACCCTGAGGTCTTTACTGACTCTATCAAAGTAGACGATCGAGTACTGCGGGTGGTAGTTTCCCATCTTGAAGCAATCAACCTGAGCAAAACAGACCTTGATGTAAAAGGCGTGGCATTTGAACAGTTCATGGACGGATTCTTTAAAGGAGATTTTGGCCAATATTTCACGCCTCGTCCGATCATTGAATTTGCTGTAAAAATGATGGAACCGGAGCACGAATGGGATGTGCTGGATACTTCCTGTGGGTCGGGCGGATTCTTGCTGTATGCGCTGGATTACATTCGCCATCAGGCCCCAAATTATTGTGATGAAGGCAGTGCGGAGCATTACCGCTATTGGCACGATTTTGCAGAGAAACACCTTTATGGAATCGAAATCAATGATGAAATTGCACGTGTCGCAAAGATGAATATGATCGTGCATGATGATGGACATACCAATGTGATCAGCTGCGACGCCTTAGAGAGCATTGATAAGATTGCGGCACATAATCCTGGTTTTCAAAAAGATAAATTTGATCTCATTTTGACCAATCCTCCATTTGGTTCTACGGTGAACGGGGCCGAAAAACCGTATCTCAGCTCCTTTGAGTTGGGCAACACCTATGACAAAAAAGGAAAGGCAAAGCCTAGGAAAAATCAAAGCTCTGAAGTTCTGTTTATTGAACGCATTTATGAGTTCCTCAAGCCTGGCATAGGAAAAGCGGCTATTGTTTTGCCTGATGGAATCCTAACTAATAGTTCTTCCCAGTACGTGCGAGATTTCATTTTAGAGAAGTTCCAGCTGTTAGCAGTTGTGAGCCTGCCTCAGTGCGCCTTTGCGCATTTTGGCGCTGGTGTAAAGGCTTCAGTTATTTTCGTTCGCAAGCGTGATAATAATGAAGTTGCGAACAATGAAGAAGCCATTTTTATGGCGGCGCCGGAATTGATTGGATACGATGCTACTGGAAAAGAAACTGAGTCGCAGTTAGGTGAAATTGTTGAACAATATAGAAAGTTCCAGGAAGATCCCACTCCTTTTTTCGTCTGACCCCCGGTGCAAATGAGCTTTGTGTCTTTGCGGTCAAACGGGGGGACATTAGTCAAAGAATTGATATTAACTACAATCTGCCAAAATATATTGAGTTGGATAAAAAACTACAGGCAATTTTCGGGAAATCGTTAATGCCTCTTGGAGAGCTTGCGGATGTAATTTGTGGGCCATTTGGCAGTGCCATTACCAATAAGGATTATCAAGAGTCTGGAATTCCACTTATACGTATTACAAATATCTCGAGAGACGGATATATGGATTATAGCGATATAATCTATATATCGGAAGAATTAGGGAACAGTCTGTCACGAACTCAAGTGTCAGCAGGGGATATTGTTATCTCTCAACGCGGTTCTTTGGGACAGTGCGCTATCGTTGATGATACTTTTGCAAAGCTTAATATTTCAGCAAACATTATCGCAATAAAGAATCCTAAAGGTATTTCAGCTGGGTTCATCAGAAATTACATTTTATCTGCTGTTGGACAGACATTGTTGGAACGAGCTTCAAGCGGTCAAGTCCAACAAAAAATCACAACACAAGATATTGCAAATTTGCTTATTCCAAACAACTGTGATGAAGAAAAACTGACATCGATTATTGAAAGTGGGTATGTTGCATACAGAAGTGAAATTAAGCGAGCAGATAAGTTGTTACAGGATTTTGAATTTGAAGTTTCAAAAATATATGATTTAAGCTGCAGCCAGGATAGTACTCTTTGCTATGCGGTCAAGCTTGGGCAAATAGACGGAGTGATTGATGCTAAGCGTTATGCTTCTAAACTTAAATCGGTAGCTGCATTTACGGTTTGTGATGTGTGTGATGTTCTTGATAAAAAAGTTAATGTTGCGCATTTGGGTACACAAATTATTGATTGGATTCGTATCGACGACTTGCCTAATCAGCCTCTTGATATTAAAGAAGTCAGAACCCAACCTGCAAATGAAGTTGAGGGGACTTTTTTCGAAGTCGAAGAAGGGGATATTTTAGTTGCCCGGCTTGGGCCAACAATACTAAATCAAAAAATTGTGATGGTGCGTTCTCTTGAAAGAACGACCATTGCTTCTGCTGAATTTTTGGTTTTACGCTGCAAGAAAGGATATAATGCTGAGGCAGTAATGGCAGTGCTGAAAACAGCATATTATCGTGATTTAATGTATTCTCATGCTCGTGGTTCAACACCAAGTCGTTATCGTTTAAATAAGGAGGATATGCTTAAGCTACCTTTTCCTGGTATTAGTGAGAGACAAGAACAAATAGCTGCTAAAGCTAATGAGGTAAGGAATCAGGTAAAGTTTATGCGTATTCAGGCAGAACTGAATTGGAAAGCTGCAAAAGAGCAGTTTGAAAAAGAATTGTTGGGAGAGTGACATGGACATAAATAGAGTTAGAACAGTTTATGGGTGGCTAATTAATATTGCAAACAATCCGAATTGTATGACAGTTCCTGTTGCGCCACCGGATATTCAAAATATTAAGAATGGCCTAATCAAAATTTCTCATGACATCGAAAGAAAATTTCCATATTTCAGTCAAGAGCTATTTGGGATGAAAGACCATATGTTTGTGGGATGTGGAACGATTAATCCGGTTGTGTTCGGACAAGCCATAGAAATTTTGAAGTCACTTCAGCAAGCAGATAATACAAAGGAAGCGGGAGCATGGGAGCTCATTCATCCAAAGATTGCTGTGGTGTCCCAAAAGCTATTTGAAGATGGTCACTATGCAAATGCCGCGGAGGATGCGTTTGTGGAGATCAATGACCGGGTAAAGAAACTTTTTATGAAAGTAAATCCCACTGCAACCAAGGTTCCAGATGGTCAAGCTGCGATGAATACGGTATTCTCTGATAACGCTCCTTTGGTAGAGTTTTGTGATCGTTCGACTGAGACGGGAAGTAATATACAAAGAGGCTATATGCAGATGCTGGCAGGAGCCATGTCTGCACTGAGAAATCCCAAAGCTCATGCCAATATCACCATTACTAAGGATGATGCAATGCGTCATCTGATGTTTGCCAGTATGTTGATGTATAAAATTGATGAGGCAGTAAACTATTCTGGAATCGAAGAAAAATAGGGGTGAAACGATGATTAAACTAAGTGGAATACTTGATTATTCTATGGGGGGCTTTCTCTGCTTGCGGGGGTTTGCTTCATTTAAGATGCTCAGCACTATTTCTGAGCCAAATCCAGAAGTGCAAAGAGACCTTATAGCGCAGCATCAAGGCGAAATGGCCGAATTCCTGAACGGAGGAGAATATCGTTTTTTTCCTGAAGTCATATTGTCGTTAAATCTGACAGATGGCAGAGGCGAATTCAACAAAATCAATTTGTTTCATTCGGAATTGCGCTCCGGAAAAACCTGGAATAAATCTATTGGAGGATTCCAAATTAGCATTTCCCAAAATATTACAAAGAATGTCTCAAATGCATTTGCTCCATCACCAAGAGTTAATAGAATTAACATCGCTCATTTGAAATTTGATGAAAAAGAACACAAGATCACACGCATTGATGGAAACCACAGACTCAGTGCGGCAACAAGTGTTAGAGATGACTTTACAGTTCCCTTTTGCCTGCTTTTGTTCCGAAATCCGGAAGAAAATGGACAGTATTCACGGGCTATATTTCATAACATCAATGCAAAGCAGATTCCCTTGAACCTCGAAGAAAACTTAAAAGTCATATTGGAAAGTGAGGAGGTATTTAGTGACGAAAAGCTAAAGACCGATCCCTCTTTCGGGTGGCCATACTATTTGGCGCGTAAGATTTCTCAACAAGAAAATTTCGAGGAATACCCATTTATTAATTCATTGATTCGTGGAATCAACTACACATACTTACTTCAAGTGTGCCAGCTATTAATCGAAAATCAAACTTTATCCAGAGCCGATGAGGCAGTGAATAGTTTTCGTGAACAGTTGCCTCAAATTGAAGCTGCGCTGCAAGAAGCACAACTTTATGCGATACCAAACAACCTCGCTGTTATTGGGGCAATTTCATTCTATAAGCTGACAAATGTGACAAAATATCAACACTTTCTGTCTTGGGTAAAAGAAAACAACATCACAAGAGTACCTGGGCTCCACATGAATGATTTGATACAAATTTTTGACCAGATATATGAAAATAGGCCCAAATCAATATTTGTGTCAATGCAGTTTAGTGTGGAAACGGAGGATACATACCAAACAATTAAAGATGTGAGGGACATTTTAAAGCGTGAAAATGGCCTTGAAATTAAATTGATAAAAGTAGATGAACATCATGATGGATATTCTGACGAGATATATCATCGGATAATTAATGGTATCAAAGAATCCTCTTTGGTGATTGCAGATCTTTCGTTCGGCAATAGGAATGTTTATCATGAAATAGGGTACGCTCAGGGGCTTGCCAAAAAAGTGCTCTTACTCTATAAAATGCGAGATGAAGTGCCTGCGAATTCTGAAATTGGGTCCAATATCTCCATGCATGATCAAGTGAGGTTCCAAAATCAGGTACAATTGCGACCTATTCTGTTGAGAAAAATCCGAGAGTTCTTTGGAATAGAGGTGGATGATTAATGCCGATGTGGTTATGTCGCGCCGGACGATACGGCGAGTTTGAAAATAAATTTCTCGAAGATAATAGGGTATACTGTACTTGGGACAATCTCTCTGAATCAATCATGCAGTTTCACACTAAGCAGGACTTGCAGCAATATTTTGTAGACAACAACCCAGATGTAAAGGTAAAAACAGCGATGAACTGGGCGAGCCAGGTATGGCCGTTTGCCCACGAGATGAAAAAGGGAGAGATCGTTGTCCTGCCAAGCAAGATCAAGCCTGTAATTCATTTTGGCAAGATCATAGGGGATTATGAATTCTTGCCTGACAACGATAATCCTTATTATCATGCTCATCAAGTAGACTGGTTTGCCTGTGACATCCCCCGCACGGCTTTTGACCAGGACATCTTATATTCCTTTGGGGCCTTTATGACCATTTGCCGTATTAAGCAAGAAGATCGCATAAAAGCGGTCATCCATGCCTATAAGCAGGGAAAGAAAGCGCCTCAAATTGCTCCGCAAGAGCCGCAGGATGATGAAGAAGCACGGGATATTGAAAATGAAGCCTTGGGCGTTATCACAAACCTGATAATCCAAAAGACTAAAGGGCATGGTTTAGCAAAGATTGTAGACGCAATTCTTCGGGCAAAGGGATTCACTACATACGTTAGCCCGGCCGGACCGGATAAAGGTGTGGATATTCTGGCTTCTGCTGGCACACTTGGTTTTGGAAGTCCAAAAATTTGTGTTCAGATTAAATCTACGGACGCGCCAGTTGATCGGATTGTTCTGGATCAGTTGGGCGGCGTGATGAAGAACTTCGGTGCTGAATATGGCCTGTTAGTGTCATGGAGTGGGTTCAAATCTTCGGTCATCAGCGAGACGGCCAAACAGTTCTTTGAAATCCGGCTTTGGACTCACAAAGAAATTATCGAGGAGTTTCTGAAGTACTACGATCAAATAGATGATGAAATAAAGGAACTAATTCCTCTAAAAAAAATTTGGGTCGTGAACAGCGATGATCAATAATTAAAATACTTTACTGAAGAATCCATTGTATGATATAATTGCTCATAAGGTGTAAATCATCCTTAAATTACTGGCAACAAAAAATCAGAGAGCCTCTACTATCTGAATAATGGAAATAATGCTAATACCTTGAGTTAACTCCCCATAAGTAAATCTGTTTAGAAAACTTCTGACAGGAGTGAATTCGAGTGATTTTACACCTACAAAAAATCTGTAAATAAAGGCTTTATACCGCTTTGATTCCATTTGTGGGACTAAAATGGAAAATTATTTGAATGATTATAAAAGTAAAGGGGCCGTTGCAAAATAGATTGAGAAATCATCTATGGAGCGACAGTCCCATTTTTGTCTTGAATAGTCAAGTCAAGTGCAACGAAATATTAAAATAAATTTCAAAAGGAGATTTCCAGCCCAAACATTTTCGTGGACGCATATTAAGTTCAAAAACATGCTTTGCAATTAAATTATTAGACAAATTGGTAATATTCTTATTTTTTGGGAAGTATTCCCGCAATAAACCATTAGTATTTTCATTCGTACCACGCTGCCATGGATGATGAGGTAGTGGAAAGTAAAACGGAACATCATTTAAGGTAGCTGTTATTTGAGCATGCCTGCTGAACTCCTTGCCACGATCAGGTGTTATCGAAAAACATGGCTGGCCATCAAGAAGCTTGATAATGGCATTGGTCACAGGTTCTGAAGCCTTCTTTTCTACCTTTTTGCATAACAGAAAACGGGATTTGCGATCCACTAAAGTTACCATACATGCTTTTCCGGTCTTTCCAGAAACAGTATCAGCTTCTCAGTCGCCAATACGTTCTCTTTTCTCTGCGACTTCTGGACGATCTGCTATATCATTTGATATCTGGCTCTTTCCCCTTGTTTCCTTGGAACCTTTTTTATGACGGCTTTTACCATGGTGGCGCAGCTTTCTGACCACTTCACGCTAACCATGCGACAGTTTATCCTGTTCCAGCAGACCAGAATAAATACCACGATATATTGTAGTATAGCTGATGTGAATTGCGTTATTTTCCAGTTTTAAGCGCTCAGCGATCTGCTCTGGAGACCACTGATGCTCTAAAAATAAATTCTGCACTTTATTTTTTATTATTGGATTTAACAGCAGTTTTCTGGCTCCGCAATGCTTTCTTTGCTGCTGATACCGTTTCTGGGCTTTGGCTGGAGAATAAATCCCTTTAGAATCCTTATTGCGAGACAGTTCCCGGGATATGGAAGATTTATTTCTGTTTAGTTCTCTTCCGATTTCTGAAATTGTTTTCTTTTGTGCAAGCAAAAACAGTATCTTTTCTCTTTCTTCAATGGTAAAATGTTTATAGTGATTCATATTGGAACTCCTTTTATAGATGTCTTCGCAAACTCTGTTTTACTGGATTTTTCCTTATGAATCACTTTTTTATTTCCTGTTGCACTTATATTGTATATTCAAGCTTCGGCGCAGAGGTTATTTTTGCAACAACCTTGTCTTTTGCGCATAGAGAAAAAAGGGAACTTTTTACAGCCCTGCTCATTTATTCTATAGCTCACAGGATACCATCCTTTTCCTATTTCCCTTGTTTATTATCACATAGTTTCTTTTAATAAAAATAAATTTTCTATTTTCATTTATGGCAGAAAATGATAAGATAAAAGAATGTTCGACGATTTATGATTGAAGGAGTTGCATGAAAATGAGAAGTCATGAAGTAACACAGGGTGTAGCCCGTGCGCCTCACCGTTCATTGTTTTACGCGATGGGGTATTTGCCGGAGGATTTGGAAAAGCCGTTGATTGGTGTGGTTTGTGCCCATAATGAGATTATTCCGGGACATTCCCATTTGGACCAGATTGCGGAATTTGTGAAAAAGGGCGTCTTGTCCGGCGGCGGCACGCCGATGGAATTTCCTGCTATCGGGATTTGTGATGGAATTGCCATGAATCACAGCGGGATGAAATATCCGCTGGCTACCCGTGAATTGATTGCCGATTCGATTGAAGCGGTAAGTATGGGGCACAAGTTTGACGGTCTGGTTTTGATTGGCAATTGCGATAAAATTGTGCCGGGTATGTTAATGGCAGCAGCCCGTCTGAATATTCCAGCTATCTATGTCAGCGGCGGTCCTATGCTGGCCGGTACCCACAAAGGACAGCCTTCTGATTTGATTAAAGGGCCTTTTGAGATGGTGGGTCAGTGCACCAGCGGCAAGATCACCGAGGAAGAACTGGAGCAGATTGCCCGCACGTCCTGTCCGGGCTGCGGCAGCTGCGCTGGTATGTATACAGCGAATACGATGAACTGCCTGGCTGAGGTGTTGGGCATGGCATTGCCGGGCAACGGCACCATCCCTGCTGTGTATGGGGATCGCCGCGCTTTGGCAAAACGTGCCGGTATGGAGATTGTTAAGATGGTAGAGAAGGATTTGAAGCCCCGCGATATTTTGACATTGGACTCTTTCCGCAATGCCATTGCAGCGGATATGGCCATCGGAGGATCCAGCAATACAGTGCTGCATCTTCTGGCCATTGCCAAACAGGCGCAGGTGGAGCTGTCTCTGGATGAGTTTGACCGTATCAGCGAGATTGTACCTCATATCAGCAAGTTGAATCCTTCGGGAAAATATCATATTCAGCAGCTGTATGCTGCCGGCGGTATGGACGGGGTGCTGAAAACCTTGCTGGACGGCGGTTTGCTCAATGGAGACTGCATCAATGTGACCGGCGCTACGCTGAAGGAACGTCTGGCAGATGCGCAGGTATATGACAGAGAAGTGATTCGCAGTCTGGACAATGCTTATTCGGCAACCGGCGGGATTGCTATTTTGAGCGGCAATTTGGCGCCGGATGGTGCAGTTGTAAAGGCAGCAGGCGTGAAACCGGAAATGATGGTGCACGAAGGCCCTGCCCGTGTGTTTGATTCGGAAGAGGAAGCCTTTGCAGCAATCACCGGCAATCAGATTCATGCAGGGGATGTGGTGGTGATTCGCTATGAAGGACCAAAGGGCGGCCCGGGTATGCGGGAAATGCTCAGTCCTACAGCTGCCATTATCGGCGCTGGTTTGGATACGGAATGTGCGTTGATTACCGACGGCAGATTTTCCGGCGGTACTGCAGGCGCAGCAATCGGTCATGTGTCTCCTGAAGCGGCAGAAGGCGGCCCCATTGCCTTTATTCAGGAAGGAGATATCATTTCCATTGATATACCGGGACGCAAGATCAGCATCCAGGTGTCTGATGAGGAAATGGCGCGGAGAAAAGAAGGCTGGACACCGAAAAAGGTGGAATTGTTCCCCAATTCTTATCTGAAACGCTATGCCCATCTGGTGACATCGGCCAGCACAGGGGCTACCATGCGGGACGATTTTTAAGTAAGTGTATGATATGACAGAAAAGGAGGGTATCCCGCAAGCTTGGGGATGCCCTCCTTTTCTGCGCAAAGTTTTAAGTGAATCGTTGAGAATCACTGCATGTGGTGTGCAATATAAATCCACGCTGAATAAATTTATACTGCGATGTAATAGAATGAAATTCTATTTTCCGAAAAGGCAGATACTAGTTTGTGGTGTATGGGTATGCAGCTCGTTTTTCTCGCTCCTACAGAAATAAAGAAGAAAAACAAATTTGCCACATAAGTATAACCAATTCCCAATCATGTTTGTAGTATATCACATAAGTTAACGCTAGTCAACAAAAAATAATTGGACAAATAATAAAAAGGATAAGCATTATTTGATTTCTGTCAAGAAACGGAGAATGATATCTCCCCGGTTTGCATGTTTTTTGAAAATCTGCAAACACTATGGATAAGAAAAAAGAAACCAACAGGATGGTGGGCATCCATCCTGTTGGCGGCAAGCTATGCGGCGGCTTTTACAGTGTCGGTTTCATCCAAAATGCTGGTTTCCTGCAGCATGTCATGAATGAGAATGCCATAGCCGCGGGTTGGGTCATTGATAAACACATGGGTGACGGCGCCGATGATGCGGCCGTTTTGAATGATGGGCGAGCCGCTCATGCCCTGCACAATCCCGCCGGTTTTTTCTAAGAGGACGGGATCAGTGACACGGACCACCAGGCCTTTACCGTCTTTATGGGCGGGCATAACTTTTTCAATTTCTACGTCAAAGCATTCTACTTTGTTGCCGTCGATGGCGGTGAAAATCTGTGCCGGACCAAGGACGATCTGATTTGGCGCTGCAGTGGGCAAGGCTTGGGTGTAGCTGCTTTCTGTGAGTACATTTTCGTCGGTGAGTACGCCGAAAATACCGGCAGTGGTATTTTTTTCAATGGTGCCCAGGGAGAAATTGCTCACAAAGCGCCCAATTTTTTCTCCAGGATAGCCGCTGGTTCCTTTTTTGATGCCTTGAATTTGTGCGGTCACCAGTTTTCCTTTGAGAATGTTGATTTTACTTTGTGTTTCGTTGTTGGAGATCATATGTCCCAACGCGCCGTATTCCATGGTTTCCGGGTCCACGAAGGTGAGCGTTCCCACGCCGCCAGCATTGTCGCGGATTAAGAGACCGATGCGGTAGCTTTTGCTTTCGGCACAATAAATTGGCGTGATTTCTTTGATCATTTCGCGATTTTGCCGTTGGATATGCAGGATCACAGATTTGTGCTGTTCGCCCAGTTGATTGACCAACAGTGCCAGCTGGTCGTCATGGGTTACTGCCGTATCGCCGACGCTGGTGATGACGTCGCCGGGTTGGATTCCCGCCTCCTCCGCGGGATTTTGAGCCTCGCCGTCGACGAAAATGGGGGATTGTCCCACTACCAAGATGCCGTCGGTGCGCAGCAGAATCCCGATAGCCTGTCCGCCAGGATACAGCATTTTTTCCGGATAGCGCGTTTCCGCAGGTTCTTGGTTGGGCAATAGCTCCAACAGGCGCATGCTGATTTTTGGCTGAAACTGCTCCAAAAATGCAGTGGGATAGGAAAGCGTCAGCGCGGCTTCTTCATTGGCAGGTGTTTGCTGCACCGTCCAGACACCGGCGCCGATTCCGGCAATGAGCAGAGAGCAAAATATGGTTTTCCATAATTTGTGCAAAACAGTCACCTCACAGAGCACTCCAACCCTTCCTGTTTCACTGCCCGTATATTAATGTATCCTCCTTTGCAATTCTCACACGTAAAAGATTATGGAGAGACTAGCATGGAATGGCTGTGCTTCCGTTTGTCTGCGCGGCAGGAATAAATTTTTTATTTTTTTGCAGCGAATGCGGCAGATTATAAGAATGCTGCTTATTGTCCTGACGGGAATTGTACTGTATAATGAAAAAAATGAGAAAATAAATGATCATTTGGAGAGGCAGGAAGCGGCATGAGAAAGGTTATTTTATATATTGCCATGAGTCTGGACGGGTATATTGCCGATAGGAAGGGCAATGTGAACTGGCTTGCAGGACAGGATGACGCTGGGGAACAGATTGATACCTACGGGGCATTTATCAATGAAGTGGATACTGTTGTGATGGGCTGGAATACCTATCGGCAGATTACAACGGAGTTGTCGCCGGAGGAATGGCCCTATCAGGGGCTAACGACCTATGTCATCACCCACAGGAGGCAGCCTTCTTCAGCGGATATAAGGTTTGTACAGGAGGAGCCGTGCAGTTTGGTCAGAAGGTTGAGGGAGGAGCAGGGCAGAGCAATTTGGATTTGCGGCGGGAGCAGGATCATTCAGCCTTTGGTGCAGGAAGATCTGCTTGACGTGTACCATATTTCCGTCATACCGACTATTTTGGGCGCGGGACTGCCGTTGTTTGCAGAGATTTCCCAGAAAATAAAGCTGAAGCTGCGAAGCACCCAGGTTTACAACGGCATCGTGGAATCCGTGTATGTCCGTAGATAGATAACCTGTGATTTGCAATTGTTTCATGTGAAATATTCACGTGAAACATTTTTTTATGCCTAGCATGTCGCGTCAGCTACAGCGGGGCAAGAAGTTTTTTCCAATCTGTGCCACAGGAAACTTGTTGCCGTTTTATGGTTTTCACTTTCCCGCTATCTTCACCGAAATTCTGCATCAATATGAACAGCTGCGCAGACTGCTCTTGAAACGGTGGACGTAGTCCATAACGCGAAAGACAGTCAAGCAACTGTACCTACCCGACCATTCGCACAGCAGAACGTGCTTCAAGCATTGGGTATCATAGATAGAACAGGTGATGGGCAGCAAAAAATATATATGCTCATTGCAGGTGAAAAAGTATAATAAGAGCATAATAAAAAGATGCGTTGCTTTTTGGAAAAGGCTGTGTTATGCTGATTCAAAAAGGAGCGGCAGAAATGAAAAAGAGTGCGTTGGCTGTGGAACGGTGCAAGACCGTCTCTGCCATACAAAAAATTTTAGGCGGCAAATGGAAAATTGAAATTATTTACTACATTGCTTTTCAGAATGTACATCATTTCGGAGAACTGCGCAGGCATATCGGCGACATTACAGAATCCAGTCTGACAAAGCAGCTTCGGGAATTGGAGGCAGATGGCTTTATCACCCGTCATGACTATCAGGAAGTGCCTCCCCATGTGGAATATAATCTGACCGACTTAGGAAAAAGCTTTATTCCTGTTTTTGAACATATGAAGCAATGGGGCGAGGAAAATCTATAATGTCCTGCTCTCAACGCAGTGATTTCACGAATCGTTGCTTGAAGTCGGGCGAAAGGACAAGGCAAACGGATAGGAGAGGAAAATATGCTGGATAGAATACCTAGCGAGGAAGAAATGACAGATTTGGTGGGGACATCTTTATATGAGATATGGAAGATGCTTTGTGCCTTCATTGAGGAAGCCTATGATATGGAGTGCCTGTGGAATCAAGGCGGCAAAGCATGGAAATATGAATATAAATATCGCCGGGGCGGCAAAACGCTGTGTGCGCTATATGCAAGAGAAAACTGTGTGGGGTTTATGGTGATCTTGGGGAAAGCAGAGCGTTTAAAATTTGAAGCGGATAGAGACGCTTACGCCAAAGAAGTGCAGGAGCTTTATGACGAAGCGCAGACTTACCATGACGGGAAATGGCTTATGTTTGAGCCAGTAGATACTTCTTTGTTTGACGATTTTATGAAACTGCTGCGCATCAAAAGAAAGCCGAACAGAAAGTAGAATTTTTGCTGAATTCTACAACTGTCGGCTTGCCTCAAAGTTACCCGTGATAAATTTATTGTTTATTCTAAATTTAGAAAATTATTGCGGGTATAAGCGATTTCGTGAAAGTATCTAAGCTCCTGTATATAACAGCGCTACTGTGAATAAGTGACGTAATCGGTCAATCCATACCGGAGAAAGTATGGGATAATATGAACCAGCAGAATTCGTCAATAGGAGGGGAAATGATGCGTATAATTCAGAGAAAAAATGCAGAAACGATGGCCGACTGGAAGAAAAGCATACTGATTTATATGACTGTTTGGACAATTTGCGTGCTGTGGTTTTGGTTCGGTATGGATGGCGGAGAATGGATTATGGCATATACCATTTTATCATTTGGAGTGTATCTTCCTGTCACAACATTGATAATTGCTTTTCGTTTGGAGCGGAAGCAAGACTTGGGGATTTGGCGTTGGGCTGCAATGGGATTTCTCAGTATCATGTATGCAGCGGCTGTGTGGGCTACCTTTGCATTGGCAACATTCCTTGGGGCAGCAAATATTGCAAGTCCGTTTTTCTCTACGCTCTTGGTTGGTTTCTGTTCGAGTGCGATTGGCATGATCTTGGGCTGGTTGGTGCGGAGTCAAAAATTGAATAGGAAGGTGCCTGTTATCGGTTTGTTTCTGTTGCTGGTTATCCTCTATGTAAAACTCAAAACCTTGAATGGCTCCTTTTTCCGCCTAGTACTCATTTTGGATATACCTGCTGCGGTCATACTCGTGGTTTCAGGAGCATGGGTTCTGCTTCAAAAAGCAGGAAAACAGGAATAAATCCGGCAGCTGTAAATTGGGAATTTATGGAGTAAAATTGACTTCTATGCAGATTTTTTAATAGCGTAAAATAATTTATGAAAAAAGGAAAAATAGTAGAAGATTTCGAAGAAATAGAAGCGATAGAAGCAATAGAGAATGTAAGAGATATTTTGCAGCCTTGCAGAAGCAGTAACTATTGATGATGAAGAAAAATACTTTTAAAAGAGAGCACCAATGAAAAAGATAGAAGGGTCACCTAAAAATTTGAAACAACTGTTGCAAAACACAAAATATTCAATTCATTATTACCAGCGTGAGTATATGTGGCAGAGAAAGCACATAGAAGAACTGGTTGATGACTTGACCACGGAATTTCTGGAATATTATCAGCATGGTGATGCACGTCCTGCAGTTGCAGACTATGGAGCGTATTTTATGGGTTCCATTGTTTTGGCAGGAAGAGAAAATGCCATCATTGATGGACAGCAGAGATTTTCATCTTTAACTTTGTTGCTGATGTATCTGAATAATCGTTTAAAAGCTATCGGACAAAGCTATAACATGATTGAGACTATGATTTTCTCTGAGTCGTTTGGTACAAAGTCTTTTAACATCAATGTGGATGACAGACAGGAATGCATGGAAGCAATTTTTAATAATAAAGAGTATGATACAACAGGAGCCGGTGAATCGGTTAGGAATTTGTATGGCAGATATTTGGATATCCAAGATGTCTTTCCTCCGGATATTTCTGATAATATGCTACTTCATTTCTGTGATTGGCTGGCAGAGAAGGTTTTTTTTATAGAGATAGTGGCAACTACGGAACAGGATGCTCATAAAGTATTTGTTGCGATGAATGACCGTGGTCTGAGTCTTACATCTACAGAAATGTTAAAAGGATATCTGCTATCGGAAATCAAATCAGATAGTATCAGGGAAAAGATGAATGGACTCTGGAAAGAGAAGGTACTTGCGCTGAAAAAGGATGATGATAAGGGCGATGAAACCTTTCTCAAGGCATGGCTCAGAGCACATTACGCAGAAACAATTCGTGACACGAAAGCAGGCGCAGTAAATAAAGACTTTGATATTATCGGCGGTTCTTTCCATAAATGGGTGCGTGACGAGAAAACTAAGCTTGGACTAGATTCATCCGATGATTTTGAACTCTTTATCAAGAAATTTGCAAAGCTCGCAGAAGTATATGAACGTATCCGCCAAGCAGAGACTATTTTTTGTGAGGAAACCAAGTATGTTTATTATAATGCACAAGTGAATTTCACCTTGCAGCCGCAACTTCTGTTGGCACCAGTTTGTTATGAGGATACATGGCCGGTTATCATTGAGAAGATAAATTTGACAGCAAGGTTTATTGATATTTTGATTGTATCAAGAGTAACCAATTATCGGTCTGTCGATTACAGCACCATCAAGAATTTTGTTTTCAATGTTACAAAGGATATCCGTATGGTGGACATCCCGACATTAAAACAGAAACTAGAGCAGCAGTATATTAATCTGGCATTTGACCCGGCAACAGCTCTTGCGGATTTGAGACTGAATATCTTTACGAAAAAATATATTAAAAACATTCTGGCACGTATAACCAGCTTTATTGAAGAACAGACCGGTGTTGCTTCAAACTACTGCAATTATATGAATACCCAGACAAAGAATCCTTTTGAAATAGAGCATATTATTACCGACCATTATGAATGGTTTAATGATGAGTATGTCGATCAAGATGATTTCCGCAGATGGAGAAACAGCGTAGGTGCATTACTGCTTTTGCATAAGAGTATCAATGCAAGCTTGAAAGATAAAAAGTATGATTACAAGCTGCAGAAATATTGCTCCAATGAAGGCAACATCTATACGGAGTCTTTGGGAGAACTTGCTTATCAGAATAATCCGCAATTCAAAAAATTCATTGCGGACAATGGACTGGATTTCAAAGCATATGATCAGTTCGGTAAGGCAGAGATAATGGAACGTACTGCAGTTCTAATTGAGCTTGTAAAGTTGATATGGAATGATGATATGTTTGCATGATAGAAAATAATGCTCTTAAAAATAAAGAAAGATGGAGAAGATATGTTGGAATTGGGGCAAAACAAGGTTCTCTTTCTGTGCAGGCACGTAAAAGAATGGCGATTCGTTCTGCTGTAAAAGGATTGTATTCTCTTTGAATTTATATTATTATGAAACTTGTAATCTGATATTTATACAAGGGGATTCTGTCTTTCTTTTTCCTACAGTATATTTACGCTATCGCACCAAAGATAAATAGTTGACATTTTTTGCAAAAAGTTTTACAATTTAAACTTGTAAGGATGAAACAAGGGCTCACTGCTGGCTCCTACGGCGGTGAGCTATTTTCTTTGACTTACTTTGTGATACATAATGGAGGAGGATGAAATTTTGTCTGCTGATATAAAATCTGCCTATTTGCGTGGCCTGCAAAATGGCATTCCGATTTGTTTGGGCTATTTGTCGGTATCTTTTACCTTTGGGATGATGTGTACGGAAAATGATCTGCCCTTTTGGATTGCGGTGCTGATTTCCATGACCAATTTGACCTCGGCAGGTCAATTTGCCGGTACAGCGCTGATTATCAATGGCGGCAGTTTATTTGAGATTGGTCTGACTACCTTTGTCATCAATATTCGCTATCTGTTGATGTCGCTGTCGCTGTCCCAGCGCATTGACCCGGCTTTATCCATTCCCAAACGCCTGGTTATGTCCTTTGGTGTGACCGACGAAATTTTTGGCGTCAGCATGCAGGCCAAAGGACAAATTTCAGCGGCTTACTTTATAGGACTGATGACGGCACCTTTTTGGGGCTGGGCCTTGGGCACGCTGATTGGCGCTACGGCGGTTTCTCTGCTGCCCGATATGGTGCGCAGCGCCTTGGGGATTGCCATCTACGGTATGTTTTTGGCGGTCATTATTCCGCCAGCGCGGGAAGAGCATGCGTTGGCCTGGGTGATTGTCCTGGCAGCGCTGATCAGCTGTGTGTTTTATTATGTGCCAGTACTGAATCAGCTTTCCAGCGGCTGGGTGATTATTATCTGCGCAGTGCTTGCCAGCAGCTTTGCAGCTGTCAAATGGCCTGTGGGCGATGAAGAAGACGGGGAGGCGTAAGCGATGGAACACAGTTATAATTATCTTTATGTGCTGGCTGCAGTGGCGGTGATGGCCATTGTCACCTATATTCCCCGCATGCTGCCGCTGACGTTCATGCGGCGCAAAATTCAAAATCGTTTTATCCGCTCCTTTCTGTACTATGTGCCCTATGCGGTGCTGGCGGCGATGACTTTGCCCGGGATTCTCTATTCCACGGCAAATGTGGTATCCGCCGTGACCGGTATGGCAGCAGCAATCTTTTTGGCCTACAAAAAGAAAGGGCTGTTGATTGTCGCGCTGGGCGCCGTATTTGTGGTGTTTGTGACAGAACAGCTGTGGGCCTATGTGCCCATGCCGTTATAGGCTGTGGATAGAATCAGAGAAAAAGGAGCGGGAGCACATGCAGGAGTTAGTAATAGGTGGAATCTACCGACATTACAAAAATAAGCTGTATCAGGTGCAAGCCGTTGCCAGACACAGTGAGACAGAGGAAAAATTGGTGATTTATAAGGCATTGTACGGCGATCACGGCGTGTGGGCAAGACCTTTGGAGATGTTTTGTGAGGATGTGACGCTGCCCGATGGTAGCAGCGTGCCACGATTTGCCCTGGTGGAAAGGGATTGAGGCAAAAATGGATAAATATCTTGCATTGAAAGAACAGTTTGAAATCAGACGTGATGCGGAAAATGCAGTAAAGATGGCTGCCTATATGAGAGATTTATTTCCTTTTTACGGACTGCCGACCCCGAAAAGAAAAGCAGTTTACAAAGATTTTTTGAAAGCGGAGAAAAACAAAAAGCAGATTGACTGGGAACTGCTTGACAAGTGTTATGCTGATGAATACAGAGAGTTTCAGTATTTTGTGATAGATTATCTCATCACCATGCAAGACGTTTTAGCATTTGATGATGTTCCGCACATAAAAAACTATATAAAAACAAAACAATGGTGGGATACCATTGATGGCTTGGACCGGATCGTGGGAAATATAGCTTTTACGGATGCGCGAATAAACGATTTGATGCTTGCCTGGTCAACTGATGAGGATTTTTGGGTGCGCAGAGTTGCTATTGACCATCAGCTTTGCAGAAAAGAAAAAACAAATGCAGAACTGCTGGAAAAGATCATCGTGAACAATTTGGGGAGTTCTGAATTTTTTATCAATAAAGCGATCGGTTGGAGTCTGCGGGATTATTCCAAAACCAATCCAGACTGGGTGAGCAATTTTGTGGAGAATTATAGAGATAAGATGGACAAATTGAGTCTCAGAGAAGCAAGTAAATATTTGTAAAGAAGCTCGCAGTTTTTTGCGTCCGACTAATTACATCCATGCCGGAAATAATGTGATTGCGAAGCGTAGCACAGAAATCGAGGTGGGATAATGAAAAAGGTAAACAGGGAAATCAGCATTGTTCGCTCCTCTGCTGCGGAGTATCTAACCTTCATTACTGCCACAGGGGAAAGTGATGTCAATGCAGTTTATTTTGATGAAAATGTATGGCTGACGCAAAAAATGATGGGACTTCTGTATCATGTGGAAACGCATACTATCAATTATCATTTGAAAAAGATTTTTGCTGACGGTGAAGTTGACGAAAATTCAGTTATTCGAAAATTTCGAATAACTGCTGCTGACGGAAAAAGCTATAACACCAATCATTATAATTTAAGCGCGATTATTGCTGTGGGGAACAAGGTGGATTCTCCTCGTGCTGTGCAGTTTCGAAAATGGGCGAATCATATCATTGAGGAATTTACTGTAAAGGGTTTTGCAATGGATGATGAACGCCTGAAAAATGGAGGCACAGTTCTGACGAAAGACTATTTTAAGGAACAGTTGGAACGTATCCGTGAAATCCGCCTTTCAGAGCGTCGTTTTTACCAAAAAATTACCGATATTTATGCTACCAGTATTGATTATGATGCCAAAGCACAGACCACAAGATTGTTTTTTGCAAGAGTGCAAAATCAACTTCACTGGGCAATTCATGGGGAAACAGCAGCAGAAACCATTTACCGTCGTGCTGACAGTACCAAGGATAATATGGGGTTGACCACATGGAAGGATGCGCCCAACGGAAAAATCCAAAAATTCGATGTGGTGATTGCCAAGAATTATCTGACAAAAGAAGAGCTTTCTGCAATGGCACGAATCGTCAATGCCTATTTGGATTTGGCGGAATTGCGAGCCGAAGAAGAAGTTCCCATGACAATGGAAGACTGGGCAGAGCAGTTTGAGGGTGTGCTTCGCTTGAGCAAAAAAGAACTTCTGACCAATGCGGGAAGTATTTCTGCCCAAATTGCCGAGCAACACGCTTTGAGTGAGTTTGAAAAGTATCGTGTCCGTCAGGATAGACTTTATCAAAGTGACTTTGACCGAATATTGCTGGAGGAAGAAAATGCACAAGCGTTGTCTGATAATCAAACGGTAGCTATGGCTATTGATTTGCAGCAAGACGGTGAGCGGGAGTGAGCCGACCGGATGAATTGATTCAGGAATATTGTCTCTATGGAGAAAAAAATTAAACAGTCATAAAAAAGAACTTCGTCTCAAATTGAGATGGAGTTCCTTTTTTGAAATTGCGCAATCCTCTGCGAAATTTATGCAGACGCCAGAGCGCTTTTGATGAACAGTCAGCAACCATTCGGAAATTCCCAATCGTTCAAAGGGAAGGCGCGCGCTATATTATCTGTGAAGTAAATCATGTCGGGTGAAGGGCTATTCTGCCTGGGTGATGATGCGTGGGGCGTTATAGTGCTCCTGCACTGCCTCTGGAAGCTGGTCATATGAAACCTCGCTCCATTCCAGAACATTGCGGACAGGCATGACGGTCAAACAGAGGAAGGCGTCCTCCTTCAGCGCTCTGGCTGTCCCGAAGGTAATTTTCTTTTCCTTCCCCTTTTCATTGTAAGCGAGGAGCGTGTAGGAATAGGGTAGACCGCCGTGCAGATCAAACACACCGCCCTGTGAAGAGACTTCTTCGAGCTGTGTGTTATCAATTTGCGTGTAATAGGCATCGCTGCCTATTCCAGATACCATCCAAATGCAAAAACATACAAAGCCTGCGGCGAGGACGCTGAGAGTAAACAATATTTTTTTCTTCATTTTCATTTCCTCCTATAATACTTTTTGTGATAATCGTAAATAGTTGTGAAGTGACTTGCACTTTTTCATAAATCCTCCTTTGCTTCTGTGTTTAAGATAACACGTCAAGCTTACAGGAGGTTTGCGCCAACTTTGCGGGAACCTTACAATTTTCTGTTGCTGAAAACTTTTCTGCCGGCAGATATGGCTTGTCCCAATGGCAGACCGGTGAAAAATCACAGAGAAACCAAAGGTTCGGGAAGTAAAAACCAAAGGTTACGCAAATAAAAATCATAGGTTACGCAAGTAAAAACCATAGGTTACGCAAATAAAAACCATAGGTTACGCAAATAAAAACATAGGTTTCCCAATCAAAAACCAAAGGTTACGCAATCAAAAACCAGTGGTTTCACAAGTCAAAACCTGTTGCAGATGTATATATATACTGACATAGAAGTAAATAATAAATAATAATATAAATATATATATAAGTGGTGGTGGTGTTCTTCTTCTTCTTCACCACCACCACAATACTGCTTAGTTCCTCAGTCATAGCGCGTGGATGGAAAAACAGTGGTGCTGGTGGTGATGGGACGACGAAGCTTTGGTCAAAGCGAATTGGAAATGGGGAAGGGAGATGGAGCAAATCCTCTGCCAAAATTTTGGAAAAATTTGTATAAAATGTGTGATGAACTGTAGTTTCTGGCGTTTCACAGGCATCAAGACCCCTTTTTTGACCGGATTGCCATTTTTATGAAAAATTGTCTTGACAGTTTTTGCCTACTGTGCTATAATCATCCTCAAAGGATTGCACGGGAAACACAAAATAGAGCTGCACTGCTCTGTCGGCGGGGAGCAAATCAGCAGGAACACATAGCAATGCCTGGAGTCTTTTTGGCGGGAGAAGGACAGACAAGGCATTGCGGAGGAAGGAATGGCAAGGTGCTGTGGTGGGCACCTTGCCCCAGCGTAACAAACTGGGCCGCAGAGGTACGGACGGGATGAATGGGGCCATCTCTGATGTGGATTTTTCGATTTTTTTGTTGTGTCTGTTCGCTTTTTCGGGTAAAATAAAAGACTATAGCAATGGTTTATGTGATCAACGAGAAAGTGGGAAGTGAAATGATGCGAGATTGGATAGAAGATCATTTACTGGGAAAGGTGGAAAAACCGCTGCGCTATCAGGGCAACGAGATGAACGCCGTGCATAAGGACTGGGACAGCACGACATTGCGGATGGTGTTCGGCTTTCCCGACATATACGAAATTGGTATGTCCCATTTGGGACTGAGTATTCTTTACCACCAGGCCAATTCTCACCCCGATTACCTCATGGAGCGGGTGTTTGCGCCCTGGGTGGACATGGAAGGTTTGATGCGGGAAAACGGGATTCCGCTGTTCAGCCTGGAGTCCTATCGGCCGGTGAAAGAGTTTCACGGTCTGGCCTTTACGCTGCAGTATGAGATGAGCTACAGCAATATTCTGAATATGCTGGATCTGGCGGGGATTCCTCTGCGCTGGTGGGAACGGAGCGACGCGGATCCGCTGATTTTTGTGGGCGGTCCCTGCGCGTATAATCCCGAGCCTCTGGCGGATTTTGTGGACGTAGTCCTCTTAGGCGAAGGGGAAGAAATGAACATGGAATTTTACCAGGTCTGGGCGGAGCATTTGCGGGCCCATGACGGTAAAATGAATAAAAAAGAGCTTTTGGACGAAGTGGTGAAAATCCCCGGCGTGTATATTCCCCGCTTTTATGATGTGGCCTACGATGAGGCGGGACATGTGACAGCGGTAGTGCCCAACCATCCCGACGCGCCGGAAAAACTGGTGAAGCGGTATTTACAGCATATGGACAATGCTTATTTCCCAGAAAATCCTATTGTGCCTTATCTGGATGTCATTCACGACAGAGCCATGCTGGAGGTGCAGCGGGGTTGTACCCGCGGCTGCCGGTTCTGTCAGGCAGGGATGCTCTACCGCCCTGTGCGGGAGAAAACAGTGGAGGAATTGCAGCAGCAGGCGCGGGCCATTCTCTGCAATACCGGACACAATGATTTGTCGCTGACCTCACTGAGCACCAGCGATTATACCAGTGTAGATATTTTGCTGCGCAGTTTGATTGCGGAGATGGCGCCGAAAAATATCAGCGTTTCGCTGCCGTCGCTGCGCGTGGATAATTTCTCCATGAATCTGGCCAATGAGATGCAAAAGGGGAAAAAGACCGGCTTGACCTTTGCGCCGGAAGCAGGTACCCAGCGTCTGCGGGACGTGATCAACAAGGGCGTGCTGGAAGCCAATCTGGAAAGCGTGGCGCGCATGGCTTTCGGCAGCGGCTGGAGTAAGATTAAACTGTACTTTATGATGGGCCTGCCCACGGAAACCGACGAGGATTTGGACGGCATAGCCGCGCTGGCCTACAAGGTGCTGCAGATTGGGGACGAGGTGCGCAGAGAAAACGGCGGGCAGGGCCCCGCGCCGCAGGTCACCGTGAGCGTATCGGGCTTTGTGCCCAAACCCTTTACGCCCTTTCAGTTTGAACCGCAGATTCGCGGGGAAGAGCTGCGCCGCCGTCAGCGCTATTTGCGTGACAAGATCAAGCACAAGCGGGTGACCTATCACTATCATGACAGCCAGGTCAGCTATATCGAGGCCATTTTCGCCAAGGGCGACCGGCGTTTGGGCAAGGTGCTCTATCGCGCCTGGGAAAAAGGCTGCAAGTTTGACGGCTGGGGCGAGTATTTTTATATGGACTGGTGGATGGAAGCCTTTGCAGAATGCGGCTTGGATCCGGAGTTTTATGCCTATCGGAAAATTCCCTATGAGGAAATACTGCCCTGGGATCATATCAGCTGCGGTGTGCGCAAGAGCTATCTGATTCGCGAGCATCAGAAGGCCATGCGCGCGGAGGTCACCCAGGACTGCCGCGTGGGTACCTGCCACGGCTGCGGGGTCTGTCAGGATTTGGATGTCCAGCTGGATTTGAAAGGGGGATGGCTCCGTGTTAATACGAATGCAGTTTTGCAAGACTAGAGAAGGACGGTTCCTCTCTCATCTGGATTTGATGCATACCTGGGAGCGGGTCATCCGCCGTTCTCAGCTGCCCTTGGCCTACAGTCAGGGCTTCAATCCCCATCCCAAAATCAATTTTGCCTCTGCCTGCGCGGTGGGAACCACCAGCGACGGCGAGTATATGGATATGGAATTGACTCAGGAGATGCCCATAGAGCAGGTAGAGGAGATGCTGCAGGCGGTGATGCCGCCGGCCTTTCGGGTACCGGCCATGAAAGTGGTGACGGGTAAGGCGCCCTCTCTGATGTCCATCATCCAGCGGGCCCGCTATGTGCTGCGGCTGGAGCTGGTGGAGGAGGCCGCCCAGAAACAGCTGGACGCTGCTGTGGAAAGGTTCTGGCAGCAGGAAGAAATCGTGATTTACCGCTATAAGAAAAACAGCAAGGACAAAAAGCCGGTGAATATCCGTCCCGGCGTGTATGAACTGGAACTGACCGCCGAAGGGAAGAATGCGCTGCTGCACATTCTGGTGCAGTGCGGCAATGAAGGGAATATCCGGCCGGAGGAAGTAGCCTATGGTCTGATGGCAACGGGAATGCCCATGGTGCAGCATGTGGTGCGCATCCATCGCCTGGGACTTTATGTGTTGGATGAAAAAGGCGCTTTGCTTTCACCTCTGGATGTGGTGTAAAGGGTACGATACAGTTGTTGTAATGCGTACTTTTTGCAGTTCATGTGATGTGAAAGGGAAAGAGAGGTGGAAGCATGGAGCGGCAGATTGTGATACAAAATGATTCTCGGCAGATGCAGGTGGCTGTTTTGGAGGATGGCCGTCTGGCTGACTATTTTGTCCAGCGCAATGACGATCATCCGGTGGCAGGAAGCTTTTACCGCGGTGTGGTGGAATCGGTGCTGCCCGGCATGCAGGCGGCTTTTGTAGATATTGGCTGGCAGCGCAACGCGTATCTGGCTCTGGAGGATGTGGCCATTGGCGAGGAGCTGGAGGGCTGCAGGCCCAATATTGGCGATGTGTTGAAGGTGGGCAATTCGGTGGTCGTGCAGATCAAGAAGGAAGCAGGCGAGGTGAAAGGCCCCAAGGTCAGCACAAAGCTGTCCCTGCCGGGTCGGACGCTGGTGTTGGTATCTGGGAAGCCCTATGCGGCGGTATCCAAAAAGATCTGGCCTGGGGAAAAACGGCAGGCGCTGAAGGAACAGGCGGACAGGCTGCTGGAAGGACAGCAGTGCGGTCTGATTGTGCGGACGGCGGGACAAAGCTGTACAGCCGGCGAGATGGAGCAGGAGTTCCGCTGGCTGCTGCAGAGCTGGAACCGGCTGCAGGAGAAAATTGCGCAGACGCAAAAGCCGGGGCTGATTCAGGCCGACCAGGATTTGGCAGCGCAGGTCATCCGCGAGTATGCCAGAGAGGACGCGCTGGAAGGGATCTATGTCAACGATTTTGCGCTGTATGAGCAGTTGCAGCAGCAGATTCTTTCCCGCAAGGTGCGGTTCAAGATTCGCTGGCGGGAGGAAAACCTTTGGGAGCGTTTTGCGCTGGACGGCGCGCTGCGGGGCATTCACGCGCGGAAGGTCTGGCTGAAAAACGGGGGATATGTCATTTTCGACCGCACAGAGGCGTTGAACGTGATTGATGTGAACACAGGCAAATTCACCGGAAAACAGAATTTTCAGGCGACCATTGTAGAGACAAATCTGGAAGCAGCTGTGGAGATTGCCTGGCAGATTCGCCTGCGCAATTTGTCGGGAATTATTTTGATAGACTTTATTGATATGCAGCAGCCGGAGGATCAGGAACTGGTGCTGCAAACTCTGGAAAAGGCGCTGCAGAGCGATCCGGTCAAGACAAATGTGCTGGGGCTGACCCAGCTTGGTCTGGTGGAACTGACCCGCAAAAAGATGCGGGCGCCGCTCAGCGATGTGCTGGAGCAGCCCTGCCCCTTTTGCGGGCAGCGAGGACGGGTCGCCAGCGCGGCGACGGTGGGCCTGCGCATTTTGGAGGAGCTGGAAATTCAGGCAGCGCGCACCAGTCAGCCCATTTTGACAGTGGTGTGTTATCCTGCTGTGGCTGCCTGGCTGGTGGGCGAACAGGGAAGCCATCTGGCAGCATTGGAGCAGCGGCTGGGCAAGGAGCTGCTGCTCAAGGGCGACGGGCAGCTGGCCATGGAGGAATATCAGGTGCAGGCGCAGAGGGAGGACGCCTGCGGCTGCTTTTTGCCGGTGCACAAGGGCGAGCTGCTGCAGGTACAGATTGAAGCGGTCTGCGAACATCAGAAAAGCGATGGTTTAGCGCGCATCGACGGCTATGTGCTGCGGGTGGAACATGCCGCCCATCTGACCGGTACGGGAAAGACTGTGCTTGTAGAAGTGCTTCATGTGCTGCGCAGCCATGGGGTAGCCCGTTTGCTGGAGGACAGGAACACAACGAATGATTCGTCAGCTGGGGAGGTGGAAGGATGAAGCTTTTTGCACTGAGCGATCTCCATTTATCCTTTGACGGGGCAGGAAATCTGTATAAGCCCATGGATGTCTTTGGCGAAACCTGGCGGGACCACGAGAACCAGATCCGCCGCCATTGGCTGGAGCAGGTGACCGCAGAGGACGTCGTGCTTCTGCCGGGGGATCTCTCCTGGGCTATGACCTTGGAGGAAGTTCAGCCTGATTTGGCTTTTCTGGCCGAACTGCCCGGCCGAAAAATTATCTCCAAGGGAAACCACGATTTATGGTGGGATAGTTTGCGCAAGGTGCAGGCCATTTTGCCCGAGGGTGTTTCTGTGCTGCAGAATAACAGCTTTGTGTTTGGCGATGTCGCAGTATGCGGGACAAGAGGCTGGCTTTGCCCCGGAGAGTTTGCAGATGCGCATGATGAAAAAATTTTCCAGCGCGAGCTGGGGCGGCTGAAGCTTTCTTTGGACAGTGTGCCCCGGGAGGCAGGCCATAGAATCGTCATGCTCCACTATCCGCCGGTAAACGGCAAACGGGAGAAAAATGCGCTGATTGAATTGATGCAGCAGTACGGCGTGGAGCTTTGTCTTTACGGGCATTTGCACAGCTATGCCATACAGACTGCCATGGAAGGCAGCATGTGGGAGATAGAGTTCCGGCTGGTGAGTGCAGACCATTTGGGGTTTGCGCCTAAGCTGCTCTGTCAGATATAAAGTTTGCAAATTGGTTTTAACAGTATTTTTTATCAGGGGGAGATTACAATGAAGCAAGTGATTCAGACAAACAATGCGCCGCAGGCCATCGGCCCTTATTCTCAGGCAATTTTAGCGGGAGATACTCTGTATGTGTCAGGGCAGATTCCTCTGGTTCCGGCAACAGGAACGATTGTGTCAGACAAGTTGGAAGAGCAGGCCCGTCAGGTCATGGAAAATGTAAAAGCCATCGTGGAGGCTGCTGGTATGACGTTGGAGCAGGTAGTAAAGACCAGCATCTTCATGAAAAATATGGATGATTTTGCAGTGGTCAATGGAATTTACAGCGAATATTTTAAGGAGAATGCGCCGGCGCGGGCTTGCGTGGAAGTAGCACGTCTGCCCAAGGATGTGCTGCTGGAAATGGAGGCCATCGCAGTTCGCTAGAAGGAATCCGGGAGGTAGCGACATGATAGAGCTGTGGGATAGAGAGACGCGGTGTGCTTTCTTGGATGTCTTGTTGGCAGTCTGGGAGCGCGCTGTGCGGTCAACGCATAAGTTTTTACAGGAAGAGGATATCCTTGCATTACGTCCGGTGGTGCAGGAGGCTTTGCTGGAAGTGCCCCGACTGGCAGTGTACCTCGAGGAGGGCAAGGCGGCAGGTTTTTTGGGGGCAGCCGGAGAAAAAATTGAGATGCTCTTTATAGATGTAACGGCACAGGGAAAAGGTTGTGGCCGTGCGCTTGTGGAGTATGCCATGGCAAACTGGCATAGTATCTATGTGGATGTCAACGAGCAAAATGAGCAGGCGGCAGGCTTTTATCGGCATATGGGGTTTGTCGTGAAGCATCGTTCTGCGCTGGATGAGCAGGGCAATCCCTTTCCTGTTTTGCATCTGGCGTTGGCAAATGGATTGGAATAACGGTCTGTCCGGAATTTTTTTACTTCCTGTAGCGGATTGCCTTGGCATATGGTGAAGAAATTTTGCATACACTAGAGTGAAAAGCCTTTGAACAGCGGAGATACCGTGATGTTTGGAGGTTTTTTTCTGTATGGAATTGTCTGGATGGACAATGTGTGATACAATAAAAAAGTATATGATGACGGAGGTGCACCATGGCTGAGGCATTGGTAAATTGGTTTACAACAGTTTTTGCAGATATGTTGCCGGGAGAATTTTTGGTGTTTCTGATCTCGATGCTGCCTATTTTGGAGCTGAGAGGCGGATTGATTGCAGCAGCTCTGTTGGGAATTCCATTGGCAGAGGCGGTATGTATCTGCTTTATCGGAAACTTGATTCCCATTCCCTTTATTTTATTGTTGATTCGGCCGGTGTTCCGATGGCTGAAAAAAACATCTCTGTTTCGGCCGCTGGTGGAGCGACTGGAACGGAAAGCAATGGGAAAAAGCGACACCATCCGGCGGTATGAATTTTGGGGTTTGTTGATTTTTGTGGGCATCCCGCTGCCGGGGACCGGTGTGTGGACCGGTGCGCTCATTGCGTCCATGCTGAATATCAGTATAAAAAGAGCCATGCCTCCGCTGGTATTGGGAATGGGCATGGCCACAGTGATTATGTGCTTTGTATCTTATTTTTTACCCTGGCTTTTGGGAAATTTTTAGTGATGGTCGCAATCATGGTGATCGCAGGCGATGAGGTTATCCCGCAATTCGCCGCGCAGCCAGGCTTCTGCCACCTGACGAACAGGACCGGAGCAGCCGCGGATGACTTCAATGCCGTTGGCATTTAGTACATTTTTTGCGCCGTCGCCCATATTGCCGCCCAACATAACCAATACGCCGTTTTGGGCCAGGATAGGAGCGATGCCTGATTTGCAGCCGCAGCCTTCCGGAGAAGCCATGGTTTCTTCGCCGACGATCTGATTGTTTTCGATGGTATAGATGGTGTAATGGTCGCAATGACCGAAGTGGGCATCAATGACGCCGTCGCGGGTTGGTAAACAAATTTTCATGGAAAAATTCCCCCTAAAATATAGTAAATTAAAAGCTGTAGTTTATTATAATACAAAGTGCCCGGAAATACAATAGCAAGAACTGATGTTGCGGGCTGCTGGAAAGAAGGAACAGTTATGATACCAAAAAGACGGGAAATTCATTTACAAAAATTATTGCGCAGGTTGGAATTGGAAATGGAGAATCTGGAGCAGCTGAGTATTGCCCTGACCCATCCATCCTTTATTTTGGAGCAGGAGGACAATGAACTGGCCAACAACCAGCGCTTGGAATTTTTGGGCGATGCGGTGGTGGATCTGGTGGTAGGGCACTATCTGTATGAACAGTATCCCCACAAGCCTGAAGGAGAACTGACAAAAATGCGGGCGGCACTGGTGTGCGAGAGCAGCCTGGCCAACGCGGCCAGACGGGTGTCTTTGGGCGAGTATCTGCTCATCGGCAAAGGCGAACGGGGCTGCGGCGGCGCTGATCGCTCTTCCAATCTGGCTGACGCCTGGGAAGCCATGATCGGCAGCATTTATCTGGAGCTGGGTATTGATGCGGTGCGTCCTCTGATTTTGCGCTATATTGAGCCGGAAATCGAAATGGTGCGCAAGGGTCATTACGGCGATTATAAGACGCTTTTGCAGGAAGTGGTGCAAAAGCACCGCAATGATACCGTAAATTATGAAATTATTCGTGAAGTGGGACCGGATCATGCCAAGCAGTTTACTGCATGCGTATGTATCAACGGCGTGCAGCAGGCGCAGGGAGAAGGCAAGACCAAAAAAGAGGCGGAACAGAACGCTGCCTGCCGTACCTTGGTGCAGATGGGTATCTTAGAATAAGATAGAGGTGATGTTATGTACTTGAAGCGATTGGAGATTCAGGGATTTAAGTCCTTTGCCGATAAAGTGGAATTTGAATTTCCCAGTGGAATTACGGCTATTGTGGGGCCTAATGGCAGTGGGAAGTCCAATGTAGTGGACAGCATTCGTTGGGTGTTGGGTGAGCAAAGTGTAAAAAATCTGCGGGGCAGCAAGATGGAGGATGTCATTTTTGCCGGAAGTGCGGACCGCAGACCGCTGGGGATGGCACAGGTGTCGTTGACATTGGACAACAGCGCCCATATCTTTGATTTGGATTTTGAGGAGGTTACGGTATCGCGGCGGCTGTATCGTTCCGGGGAGAGCGAATATCTGATCAATAAGACGCCCAGCCGGCTCAAGGATGTGCAGGAGCTCTTTATGGATACCGGCCTGGGACGGGAAGGGCTCTCCATCATAAGCCAGGGTAAGGTGGACGAAATCCTCTCCTTGAAGCCAGAGGACCGCCGCGGCCTGATTGAAGAAGCGGCAGGGATTATCAAATATAAATATCGCAAGCGCGAAGCGGAGCGAAAGTTGAAGGATACAGAGGACCATCTGGTGCGGGTGACAGATATCATCAGCGAATTGGAGGAACGGGTTGGACCTCTGGGAGAACAGGCTGAAAAGGCCAAGCAGTATAAGACAGGGAAGGAGGAATTGGACCAGCTGGAATTATCCCTGGAGGTACACGATATTGGCCGGAACCGGCTTCAGGAAACGCAGCTTTTGGAAAAGAAGCAGCAACTGGAAGACGGAATGGCTGCATGTATGGCCGGTCTGTCTGGGCAGGAAGCAGAGCTGGAGCAGATGCGTTTTGAGTTTGGACGACAGGAGGCGGCTTATCAGGAGCAGCAACAGTCCTTTTATCAGCTGCAGAATCAGCTGGAGCGGCGCAACAACGGCGTACAGGCCAATCGGCAGCTCTTGGAAAGTGCCGAAGAACAGCTGGAGCGGCTGCAGCAGGAATTGGACGGCCAGCAGGCGGAAACCTTAGCGTTGGAAAAGACAGTACAGGATACGAGGCGGCAGGCAGCAGAGGCAGAGCAAACTTTTTCACAGCAGCAGCGCATTCTTGCCGAGGACGAGCAGAAGCTGCAGGAGTTGGAGCGGCAAAGGGCACAGCAGCAGCAGGATGAGGAACAGCATCAAAGCGATGTGTTTGCCAATATGCAGGAGCAGGCGCGCAACCACAACGCATTGCAGCGGCTGGAGCAGGATTTGTCCAGCGATGAGCGGGACAGAGAAAAAATCAAAGGAAAGCTCTCTGCTTTGACGCAGGAGTTGGAGCAGCAGCAGGTGAAACAGGCCGAGCTGCGGGAAAAGATGACTGTGCAGAAGGAACGGGAGAGCCAATATCATCAGCAGGTGGCGGCGATAGAGCAGGAAATTGAACAGCGCAAAGGGCAGCAGTTGGTCTTGCGGCAGCAGCTGACAGAGGCGCAGGTCGCCTGGCAGGAAAAGCAATCCCGGGCAAAGGTGCTGAAGGAGATGGAGGAAAGCGGCGAAGGCTACCAATATGGGGTCAAGTCCATTTTGGAGCGAAAGCAGCAGGGAAAGCTTCAGGGCATCATCGGTACGGTGAGTCAGTTGATTACAGTGCCGCAGCATTTGGAAAAAGCTGTGGAGACAGCGATGGGTGTGAGTCTGCAAAATATTGTGACAGAGGACGACAAGCAGGCGCAGGCGGCGATTCAATATTTAAAAGAGCGCAAAAAGGGCAGAGCTACGTTTTTGCCGTTGAATACCGTAAAAGGACAGCGGGCCGAAGAAAATCTGGGCAATGAGGAAAATGTGCTGGGGCTGGCGGTCGACTTGATTACCTTCGATAAAAAATATGAAAAGATTCTGCTGCATTTGCTGGGGAAGGTCTGGGTTGTGAAGGACCTGGCCTCTGCGGTAGCCATCGGCAAGAAGAAAGGCTTCAGCTACCGGCTGGTAACGCTGGACGGCGAGCTGGTAACGCCGGGCGGGGCTTTGACCGGCGGGAATCACGAGAAAGAGCGGGGCGGCCTTCTGGCAAGACAGCGGCAGATTCTGGAGCTGGAGGATGCGGTGAAGCAGCTGGAGCAGCAAATTCAGCAGCAGAATGAGGCGTTGGAAGCCTATTATGCTGTGACCGGCGAAAAGAAGGAAGCGCTGGCGCAGCTGCGCAATCAGGAGGAAGCGTTCATCCGCAGCGCCGTGGAGCTGGAGCAGGAACAACGTTTGCAGGAGAGAGAAGAAAAACGGCTGCAAAATGAACTCCATGTGGAGCAGTTTCATCTGGAGGAGCAGGAGAAACAGAGGGAAGCCTATCAGACTGCCTTGGAGCAGGAGCGGGCACGACAGGGTGTGTTGGCGGAACAGGAAACAGACTTGTCCCGTCAGGCGGAGCAGTTGAAGGAAAGAGGGCAAGTGCTGCAAACTCAACAGAAGGAAGTACAGGACCGTTATCAGGAAAATGCGGTGCGGCTGGCCACAGCAAAACAGCGCTGGGAATTGTTCGCACAGCAGTCTGACAGTGAAGAACAGCGTTATCAGGGCTTGCGGAACACATTGCAGCAGAAGCAGAGCGAATATGAAAAGCTGGCGCAAAAAAAAGCGGAGTATGAGCAGGAAATTGCCGAAAATTTGCACTATATTCAACAGGAGCAAGCGCAGCTGGCTGCCGAAAATACCGCGCTGGAGGACTACCGGGAAAAACGGCAGGCAAAGCAGGAGCACATCGCGCTTCTGGAGACAGCGGTCGGACAGGGACGCCAGGAGAAGGAGCGGCTGCGGGAGCAGAAATATCAGCTGGATTTGAGTCTGAACAAGGTGCAGGGCTATTTATCCGGCGGTTTCCGGCGATTGGCGCAAAATTTTGACTGCACCTATGAGGAAGCGCAGGCCAAGGCGGTGGCGCTGGAGAATATTCCTCAAACCCAGCGGCGGATTCAGGAGATAAAAGGGCTGTTGGGCCGACTTGGCGAAATTAATTTTACGGCCATTGAAGAATTTGAGCAGGTGCAGCAGCGGCTGCAGTTCTTGCAGAAGCAGGTTGCAGACTTGCAGGATGCCCGACAATCTCTGAATAAGGTCATTGAAGAGATGGAGAAGATCATGGCGCAGAAATTTGCGGAGACCTACCGGGAGGTGAATGCCCGCTTCTCCCAGGTGTTCCAATCCATGTTCGGCGGCGGTCAGGCGCGGCTGGAATTGTCCGACCCTACTGATTATTTATTGACCGGGATTGAGATTGTAGCGCAGCCGCCGGGGAAAAAGGAGCAGGTACTGACTTTGCTTTCCGGTGGAGAACGGGCAATGACGGCGATCGCGTTATTGTTTTCCCTGCTGACCGTAAAGCCTAGTCCTTTCTGTATCCTGGACGAGATTGAATCTGCGCTGGATGATGTGAATATCGACCGCTTTGCGCGTTTCATTCGCGACTACGCGGCCAAAACACAATTCATCATCATCTCGCACCGCAAGGGCACTATGGAAGCGGCGGATGTGCTTTACGGCGTTGCTATGGAGAACAAAGGCGTATCGCGTCTGATGTCGGTGAAGGTCAGCGACTATGTATAATTGGTGCAATCTGGCAGTTACTTTTATAGATAAAGAAGAAAAACGGAGGTTTAAGCGATGGGATTATTTTCAACATTGAGCGACAGTTTGTCCAAGACCAGAAAGGGGTTTGTGGAGAAAATTTTTGACGCCTTCACAGGCAAGGAAATCGACGACGATTTGTACGATGAGCTGGAAGAATTGCTGATTCAGGGCGACGTCGGCGTCAATACTGCGGTGGATTTGGTGGAACGGCTGCGGGAACGGGAAAAACGGGACAAGCTCAAATATGCCGAGCAGCTGCGGGAGGCCTTGGTCGAGGAAATTGCCGAGATTATGGGCGATGAAAAGGCGGCGCTGGATTTGAAGGCGGATGAGTTGAATATTATTTTGATGGTTGGCGTGAACGGCGTGGGCAAGACCACCAGCATCGGGAAGCTGGCCTATTTGCTCAAGCAGCAGGGCTATAAAGTGATTTTGGGCGCCGGAGATACCTTCCGGGCTGCCGCGGCGGAACAGCTGAAGGTGTGGGGCGACAGAGTCGGCGTCGATGTGATCAGCCACCAGGAGGGCGCAGACCCGGCGGCGGTGGTGTTTGATGCCATTGCTGCGGCCAAGTCCCGAAAATGCGATGTGCTCATTGTGGATACTGCGGGACGGTTGCAGAACAAGGCCAACCTGATGAATGAGTTGAGTAAAATGCGGAAGGTGATTGACAGAGAAGCGCCCGGCTGCCTGCGGGAAGTGCTGCTGGTGCTGGATGCCACCACCGGACAGAATGCCATTTCACAGGCCAAAATTTTTGGCGATGCCACCGGAGTGACCGGCGTCATTTTGACCAAGCTGGACGGTACCGCCAAGGGCGGCGTGGTGATTGGGATTCGCTCCGAGTTTGATTTGCCGGTGAAGCTGATTGGCACCGGGGAAGCCATTGACAATATGGAATTTTTTGACGCCAAAGCCTTTGGAAAAGCGTTGTTTGCCGATGAGGGCAACCAGAAGGACGAAGCAGAAACCGCTGAAGATACTGCACAGGAGGAAGAAACGCTGGAGATTGCTGAAGTGCAGGAAGAGATAGAAGAAATAGAAGAAATACAGGAAGAAATCACGGAAGAGGTAGAAGAAGCGCAGGAAGCCGAAGAAGCAGCAGAGAAAGATATAGAAGAAACAGTAGAGGAAACAGTGGAAGAAAAGCCTCGCAAGAGAGGATTTTTCGGATGGGGAGGCCGCAAAAAATGACGGAGCAGAGAGAAGCAACGCAAAAAATCTGGATTCGCGACACACAAATTTTGTCCATGACAGGCGCCGCACTGCAGCGCGGTGATATTTTGATTGAAGAGGATAAGCTGGCAGCTATCGGCGCTGTAGATGCGCAGGCAGCTGAGGGCGCACAGATAATCGACGGGCGCGATACCTTGGCTATGCCGGGGCTGGTGAATACTCACACCCATGCGGCGATGACCTTACTGCGCAGTTATGCCGACGATATGGAATTGATGCCGTGGCTCAATGATAAAATCTGGCCGGCAGAAGCGAAGTTTGTCAATGAATCCATTTATTGGGGCAGCAGTCTGGCTGTTTTGGAAATGCTGCAAAGCGGTACTACGACCTTTGCCGATATGTACGACAGCATGCATGAGGTGGCCCGTGTGGTAGAGGAATCGGGTGTGCGGGCCAATCTGAGCAGAGGACTGATTGTGTTCTCTGACACAGAAGGCAAAAATATTCAAAAAAATGTACGGTTGTATGAGAATTTTCATAATCAGGCAGAAGGACGCTTAAAAGTGTGGTTTGCCCCCCATGCACCTTATACCTGTCCACCTGTCTATCTGGAGCAAATCGTGCAGGCCGCTGCCGACTGCCACACCGGGTTGCATGTGCATCTGGCGGAAACGCAGGATGAATTGCGGCAAATCCGGGAAGGCTACGACAAGACGCCCACGGAATACTTACGGGATCTGGGCGTGTTTGAGTTGCCTACTCTGGCTGCCCATGGCGTGTATCTCAATGACAGTGATATTGCTATTTTGCGGGAGCATCAGGTTAGCATCGCCCACAATCCATCCAGCAATATGAAATTGGCCAGCGGCATTGCCAATCTGCCCAAATATTTTGCGGCGGGCTTGAATGTGTCCTTAGGAACCGACGGCGCTTCCAGCAACAATAGTCTGAACATGTTTAAGGAGATGACTATGTGTTCCTTTGCGCAAAAAGTAAATGCCATGGATCCCACTGTACTGCCTGCCGAAACTATCTTGCAGATGGCGACCATCAACGGTGCCAGAGCGCTGCACTGGGACGATGAAATCGGGACACTGGAAGTGGGGAAAAAGGCCGATTTGATTTTGGTGGACTTGAATAAACCCCATTTTGCCCCATGGAACAATTCGGTATCCGACCTGGTGTATTCGGCGCAGGGCAGCGACGTAAAAACCACCATCGTCAACGGGAAGATTCTGATGAAGGATTATGAAGTGCTGACCATGGATGCAGAAAAAATCATGGCCGAGGCGGCCCGCATTGCCCGTGCCGTACTGTAAACACGCTCTGGGCAGATTTTTCATTCTTGTAATTTGACGACGAGTATGTTAGTATAATAGAGGTGTTTTATGGAAGCACAGCATGTCATGTTGTTGTGGATAGCGATTTTGCTGATATTGGGCGTAG
>OFFL01000316.1_pt1 | contig 55772 bp, 38 predicted proteins | sample 1521391 | NCBI WGS metagenome assembly OFFL01 (sample SAMEA3504082, study PRJEB24116) | mouse gut metagenome | biome: mouse gut; feature: mouse-associated habitat; material: faeces | place: Denmark | collected 2011
GGCATTCTTGACGATCTGCCGCAGTGAGGCATCCGCAAAGCCCTTTTCCAGAAATTCCTCCATAGCCGCTTGATGAATACGAGCCAAAGTCTCACTCTGTACTTCCATGGTACACCTCGCTCATAACAGTGTTATATATCACTGTTACAGAATAGCAGACAGAAGAAAATTTGTCAAGACCCTTTTATCCCAGCGCCACATCCAGCGCCAGCATGATGGTAAATCCCGCCGCGAAGAACATCGTTCCCAGGTTGGAATGTTCCCCGGCGGATGCCTCCGGGATCAGTTGCTCCACTACTACATAGATCATCGCTCCCGCAGCAAAACCGAGCAGATAAGGCAGAGCGGGCAGGATCAGTCCTGCCGCCAGCATGGTCAGAATCGCCGCCAAAGGCTCCACGATGCCGGAGAGAACGCCGTACAGGAAAGCACGTCCTTTCCTCATTCCTTCCGTCCGGAGCGGCATGGAGATGATGGCTCCCTCCGGGAAGTTCTGAAGGGCGATGCCGAGAGACAATGCCAGCGTACCGGCGGCGGTGATGCCGCTGTTCCCAGCGATCCAGCCCGCCAGCACCACGCCTACCGCCATCCCCTCCGGCAGATTATGAAGTGTCACCGCCAACATCAGCATAGTAGTCTTTTGAAAACCGGATTTAACTCCCTCCGGCTTTTCGCTGTCCATATGAATATGCGGCACCAGGCGATCCAGCAGGAGCAGAAAGCCCACCCCCAGCAGAAAGCCTGCCGCCGCAGGAAACCACCCGTTCCCTCCCTGCTCCCGGGACATATCAATTCCCGGAATCAGAAGAGACCACACAGATGCCGCTATCATCACCCCCGCCGCGAACCCCAGCAGAAATTTTTCCACTCCGGGATTCATTTGTTTCCGCATACAAAATACCATTGCCGCTCCCAGAGAAGTCCCCAGAAACGGAATCAAAATCACAAACGCATCCTGAAACATATCTTATGCCCGCCTTATCCAATTTGCGGCCCGCCGGGGGCCGCATTTCGTATATATAGTATGTGCTATTGTTTGTTCAAAATGCAGGCAGAACGGCAAGACTCTTTTTTTGGTACATCGCGGCCAGCCCAGGCTCTATTTCCCTGCCCTCAGACAACGCACAGCGTTCAGCACTGCCAGCACCATGACGCCTACATCCGCGAAAATTGCCACCCACATATTTGCCATTCCCAGCGCCCCCAGCACCAGGCAGAGAGCCTTCACAGTCAGGGCAAATACAATATTTTCGGTAACGATACGAAGACACTTTCTGGAAATTCGAATCGCCAGCGCCAGCTTCATGGGATTATCATCCATGAGGACGATGTCCGCCGCCTCTATGGCCGCGTCGGATCCCAGTGCTCCCATTGCCACGCCGATATCCGCCCGGGAAAGCACTGGCGCATCATTGATTCCGTCGCCTACAAAAGCCAGCATTTCTCCGGGCCGTTTTTCCCCAAGAATCTCTTCCACCGCCTCCACCTTGTCAGCGGGAAGCAGCTCGCTCTTTACCTGGTCCAATCCCAGCTTCTGCGCCACGTGCTCCGCCACTGTTCGGCTGTCGCCGGTGAGCATTACCGTCTTTTTCACCCCTGCCGCCTTCAGCGCGGCCACGGCCTCCCGGGACTGCTCCTTTACTACATCCGAAATCAAAATATATCCCGCATATCTTCCGTCAGCCGCCACATGGACCACAGTTCCTACTCCGGTATTTTTCTCCCAAGAAATCCCAAGCCTCTTCATCAGCTTTTCGTTTCCTGCCGCCACCTGCACGCCATCCACCAGCGCCGTTACGCCGTGTCCGCCGATCTCCTCTACCTGGCTGATCCGTTCCGGCCTGATTTCCTGTCCATAAGCCTCCTTCAGACTTTTGCTGATGGGATGAGTGGAATAGCTCTCCGCATATGCTGCATACTCCACCAGTCTGGGGGATGCGCCGCCGGAATTCGGGTCCGCCTCGCAGCTTCCTGAAAACTCCTCCGAAGGACAGATATCGATCACCTCAAACACACCCTTCGTAAGCGTTCCTGTCTTGTCAAATACCACATATTTGGTCTTGGCCAAAGCCTCCAGATAATTGGAACCCTTCACCAGGATCCCGCAGGCGGAGGCGCCTCCAATACCGCCGAAAAAGCTGAGCGGAATAGAGATCACCAGCGCGCAAGGGCAACTGATTACCAGAAAAGTCAGTGCGCGTATGACCCAGGTGCTCCAATTGGCAGGATTGCCCATAATCAGGTTCGCAACAGACGGAATTACCGCCAGCGCCAGCGCACTGTAGCACACAGCCGGCGTGTAATACTTTGCGAACTTGGTGATAAAATTCTCCGTCCTGGCCTTCTTCATGCTGGAATTTTCCACCAGATCCAGAATCTTCGCCACCGTGGATTCCCCGAACTCTTTGGTAGTCCGTATCTTCAGCAGGCCTGTGATATTGACACAGCCGCTGATGACCTCATCACCTGCCATAATCTCCCTGGGAGCGCTCTCACCTGTAAGAGCCGCCGTATTCAAGCTGGAAGTCCCCTCCAGCACCACGCCGTCAATGGGAATCTTTTCCCCGGGCCGGACCAGGATTGTCGTTCCGGTCTCCACATCCTCCGGATCTACCTGCTGCAGATTGCCGTTTTCATCCTCCACATTGGCATAATCCGGGCGGATATCCATAAGTGCACTGATATTTTTGCGGCTCCTTCCCACCGCCACGGCCTGAAATAATTCTCCGATCTGGTAGAAAAGCATTACCGCCACACCTTCGGAGAACTCGCCCTCCATGCCCCGGGATTCATTATATACTCCCAAAAGCATTGCCCCCACGGTGGCCACTGCCATCAGGAAATTTTCATCAAAAACCTCTCCGTGCAGGATTCCCAGCACAGCTTTACGCAAAATGTCGAATCCTATGATAAAATAGGGAATCAGATAAAGTGCAAATTTTGTGTATCCCTCTACAGGTATAAAATGCAGCCCCACCATCAGAACCGCCGCTATAATAATCCTGTATAAAACCTTTTTCTGCTTCTTCGTCATACTTATTACCTCATGCCCAAAACAACCTTATACCTCAATCCAGGAAAATCTCGCAGTCATCCTCCACCTTCTTGCAGGCCTTGCACACATTCTGCATGACCGCCCTCTCGTCTGCCCCCTCGGCAAACTCCACCTTCATTTTTTGAGTCATAAAGCTTACCGAGGCCTCCTGAACACCCTCCACCTTCTTAGCCGCCTCTTCCATCTTCAGCGCACAGTTTGCACAATCCACTTCAATCTTGTAAGTTTTCTTCATTTTCCCATCCTCCATTTGCAAATGATTTGCATCTCATATTTTAATAAGTTCATATGAACCATTGTTCATGCGTTTATAATACCATACTTTTGTGGATTGTCAAGAGAAAGATATGATTATTTGGGCTGGAGAGGCTGTGAATAGTAACCTGGAGCTGCTTTTAAACTTTTAGTTGTAAAAATATATCCGACTTAACCCCGCTTCTACTGGTGCATAGCTATACGCTGTTACCGCCTCGAAAACCACCTCTATATTGCTTTTTCCTGATACACTCAGCTCAAGATTTCCTGTCCCTTCCTTTTTTTGCGCCATCGGCATAGATAATAGGGGATGCCCACAAGTTTCCATGTAATGGTTTGCTGGTACATGCCAAAAAGGTTCACATTAGAGTCCCGGGTGAAAGCAACGCCGTTATTATACGTAATCCCGCTGTTGACTGTGCCGCTGGCAGGCCATTCCCGTCTTTGACAGCTAATAAGCCGAGAATCCCGTAATTTCGGGAAATCCCGGCTTGCTTTTTTGTTTAAAAATGTTGTATATAGGTAATGACTATAAAATTTTTTTAATCTTTCCGTTGAGGTCTTTGGGACGGTAGTGTACACGGTCAAGTTCCAGTTTGGAAAGTTTTGTCAATGCATCCAATGCTTTACTCCCTTTATACAAAGCCATGTATTCAATATCATGTATATTTACGACATTCATGTTTTGCAGAGTCTTTATCAGGTTTGCCGTTGTTATGTGTGTCCCCTGCTCATTTAGTTGATACTCTAAGAGCCTATATACGAGCAGGGCAGTCTAGCATATAAGAAAGTGGGCTTTTATTCTTGTCTCTGTCCAATGGAATGCTGGGCGTCCGGAAAAATTTGTTTTCATGATTCGGAAACAGTCCTCTATCTTGTAGCGGTTATTGGTAACTTCAAGGATATCCTTTACCGGATCGTCCAGATTTGTGGCCACTGCATAATAGCCGTCATATCTTTCTTCTTCCTTTATTTTTTCTTCATCAATGATGTATTCAATGACCGCTTTTTCACCGGATTTTGTTTTTGCTGGCCGTTTCATAAAACGCCGGACATCATTAGGCCCCTTTTTGATCTCTTCAGGGTCCTGCATCAGCACAGTAGATGAATCTTGCCCCATCTGTCATTTTCAGGATCTCCTTTTCCAGTGGAATGGCAGTAAGCTGTTCGCTTGTGTTTCCCGGATGCAGGCACATGGAGATAGGGATGCCGTTCTTGTCCATGAAGAGCCCCATTTCTACGATTGGGTTGAGACGGTGCTCTTTGCTGACGCCATATTTTCTAAGATCGCACATGGTCTCACCGGTTATTTCATCAATAACAACATCATCTTCTTTTTCGCACTCAAAGTAAAAGTTTGTACAGTCATAGCAGAGGATCGAAGTGTCCCGTTTCACAACGGAATTGATTTTTTCATAGACCCACTTAAGGTAATCTTCATAGTTGTCATACAAGACATCCATACAGCGGAGAATGTGCTGGTAATCAAAACCGGGGTTTTCGTAATAGTTTTCAAGGTGTTTCCAGGTGGAGTATTTGGAGCCGGGGTTAAGTATCCTTGCATAAGCCAGAAAACGCAGGATTGTATAGCCGTCAAATTTTATCTTTCGCCCAGCAGTTATATCGGAAAAGAAATCTTTGAGTTTTAAGTGCTGTATGATTACCTGAAGATAAAAGTACCCAATGTTTAAATCTTTCGACGCAGATGCCTCATCATCAGTATGTTCAACACGTTCGTTAAAATCCGCTTTAAGATCATACTCGATGCGCCCTACCCGGTATTCCTCATTCATCCTGCGGATCTCATCCTTCACATAAGCGAGGGGATCGTCCGTGATCTTTAACAATTCGGAATGCTTGCCAAAGTTTTTGACGTTGCGGGTGGTAGTCTTCTTTCCGTTGCGAATTCCCTGCTGGGCATAGTATGTAGGATCTTTAGCGTTCTTGTTATAGACAAGCTTCATGTAATACACCTTCAATCTCATTATACCATATATACAACAAATACAACGCATATTAAGGAAAAATTTGACAAAAAAATACCGCTGTTAAGCGGTTTGTGAGAGATTATGAGTTATTCAACTGTCAAAGCCCCGTGCATCGCTCCAGAACTTCGTACTTGTTGAGCTGCATGACCATCACATCTTGAACAAGATTAATGATATCTTCATCCGCCCTTCCCTGCAGTTTCCCGATTACCTATTGTATAATGCTTGATCTGATATCCTCCATGATGCTACCTCCTTCAGATCAAGCATATCATATCATTTTGAAAAATTCTTGCAAACACGCCCACGGCATGGTATTATAAACATGAAAAGTGGGAAGCCACGAAAGCGGCTCTACCCTCCGAATAATTTAAGCCGTTACCTCTGTAAGAGGTCAGCCGTCACTATTGCGAGTAGTGGCGGCTATTTTTTGCCCTTAAAGATTGCATAGCACAAACTTATCAAGGCAACGACAAATATGCAAAACTGAAACAAATCCGCATATGTAACTGTCATCTGCATCGCCCTCCTTTCTTTCGTCTGGAGGGTTTGCCCCTCCGAATGAAAAAGAGGGTAAGGCCGCCTTTTGGCTCCGTGGTCTCCCACATACCAACCATATCATATCCTGTATACGATTGCAATAACTGTCTTCGTCATTTCCCCAGCTTTCGAATACCCAAATTCACTAAACACAGGTTTTGCTGTTATAGGGTAAGGCAAAGGAGCCCATTGTTGCCGCGGCTAAAATCTTGGAACCGAGCGTGATCCTTTTCAGCATATATGAATTGCATAAGGGACAGCGGGTTACCTTCTTCGCATTCAGAACAATATGCATGGACATTATTATACTCTGACTCTTCATCATATAACACGATTCTATCAAAGTACATTAATCCATCATCCGTATCTGTCTCATCTTCCTCGTCCTCTACAGCATCCACTGCTAGAGTACTTTTGCCTAAGGCGGAACCGGGCACCTCAAGACTTTAGCAAGGTCTGAAAATGGAGTTTGCAAGGCACACCAAGGCCGCGATTAGCAAGGGAAAAAACGTTTATACATCGGGGCCAGATCCAGAATATTATCATCGCCGTCAGCCAGCAGATCGCAGGTGATGGTGATGGAACCGGGATCTCCGGAGTTGGAATAGCTCAGAGACATATTTCCCTGGGGCGCCGCCTTGTAGGCAGTAAACCTGTAGGGAAGCAGTTCGTCGTTCTCGGTCTTCATGACCGTATCGCCGTATACGGTAAAGGCCTTAGGGAAGCTGGTAGACTTCACGCTGACTCTCTGGACGCCGGCGGAAACCTCCTTCATGTAATAGACCACCACAGAAGCGCCTGCCGTAAGGGCTGAGGAGAGAGTGACCGTACTCCCTGTCACAGTGTGCTCCAGCTCCATACCGCAGTCATCGTCAGCCGCATATACCGGTACGCTTCCGGCAATAGGCGTATCCTCCAGAGTAATTTCAGTGCCGTCTTCGTCCACTGCTGTTTCCACCCGCTTGGTAAATTTCGCGGAGCTGTGGAGCTCTCCCCCGGTAATCAGCTGCCAGAGCTTTACGGTCTGGATCTGGGTCTCGATGGTGAGGGTGCCGCCCCTTTCACCGGCAAACTGAACCCGCTTTGGGTGTCCGGCTCCGCCGTAGGCAAAGGTGCTCTCGCCGGTGAGCTCCGTGGTGGAGACGTTGGCGAAGTCCAGGTTCAGGAAAGGCTTCTTTGTGGCGTAATCCACGAAGATCAGGTCGCATACTTCTCTGTTGGCCAGGTTCTGATTGGTGATGTTGTTGGTTGTCATAGTAAATACCTCCTGTGTTTGAAATGCGTTGTTTTGTGATGTATAGTGTAAAAAAACTTTTGAGAGCGGGATCGGTTCCTTGTGGGCCGTTCCCTGAGCGCGCACCTTCTCACCTTCTTATATATAGGAAGGAAAAAATGGCCGTAAACGCCGTCCTTATCAGGAAAACCGGGAATTTCTATTTTCTCGCCAGGCAGCTTAAAATGCACATTTTATAAAAAACTAAGCCGCCCACATGCCAGGTGGACGGCTTTCAGTGTACTATTTTAATTAAAGGCCCCGCGGGCATTCAACAGCTCTCAGAAGCCGCTGGTTGAACGGCGGGCATTTTGTCCTCCAACAGCCTCCCCGCTTCCGGAAGCTGATTGCTTCGAATCTCGATCAGCGGGCCGCCGGTTCCCTGAATGTAGTCCCCGGTGATTGTCACCCTGCCGATATTATCATCCTTAGGAATCTCATACATTATATCCAGCATAAATTCTTCTATGATGGAACGCAGCGCCCTGGCTCCTGTGTCCTTCTTAATGGCCTTGTCGGCAATGGCCTCCAGAGCGTCCTCCGTAAATTCCAGCCGCACCTCATCCAGCTCCAAAAGCTTCTGGTACTGCTTGAGGATCGCGTTTTTGGGCTCCTTCAGGATTTTGATCAGCATATCCCTGGAAAGTCCTTCCAGGGTATAAATAATGGGAAGCCGTCCGATAAATTCCGGAATCATTCCAAATTTCCGGATATCCTCCACTGTAACCCTGGACAAAAGGTTCTTGTCCTTGTCATATTTATCCTTCAGCTCGGAATTAAAGCCGATAGAAGCCGTCTTTGTCAGGCGCTCCCGAATAATATCCTCCAGGTCCGGAAAGGCCCCGCCGCAGATAAAGAGAATATTTCTCGTATTCACTGTGGCCAGCGGCACCATGGCATTTTTGCTGTTGGCTCCTACGGGCACCTCTACCTCGGCTCCCTCCAGAAGCTTAAGCATTCCCTGCTGCACACTCTCTCCGCTCACATCCCTGGTGTTGGTATTCCTTTTTTTGGCAATCTTATCGATCTCATCAATAAAAATAATTCCCCGCTCCGCTTTCTCCACATCATTATCCGCTGCCGCCAATAGCTTGGATACCACGGATTCAATGTCGTCTCCGATGTACCCAGCTTCTGTCAGAGAGGTGGCATCCGCAATGGCCAGGGGTACATCCAGCAGTCTGGCAAGAGTCTTCACCAGATAGGTTTTCCCGCATCCGGTGGGACCGATCATCAGCATGTTGGATTTCTCAATCTCGATATTGTCCATAGTGCCCGTAGCCACCCGCTTGTAATGATTATATACGGCTACGGAGATCACCTTTTTAGCATGCTCCTGTCCTACTACGTACTCGTCCAGACTGGCCTTGATCTTGTGAGGTGCAGGAATATCGCGGATGTTCAGCACCGGCTCTTCCCCGCTTTTTTTCTTCTTCTTTTTCAGCTTCTGCTTATTGGGAATCCCCCCGTCTCCCTGCAGATCTGCCAGGTTCACAAAGCTGATATTGGGGAAGCCTCCCTGTTTTGACATCTGATCCAGCTCATTCTGAAACTGAGGATTGCTCAGCATACCCTGATAATCAAACTGACTCACCGCGTCCATGGTCTTATGCATGCAGTCGTCGCAGATACATATATTGTTGGGCATTTTAAACATCTTACCCGCCTTACTCTCCGGCCTGCGGCAGATAAAGCATACATCCTCGTATTCGCTGTTATCGCTCTTTCCCGCATTCCTGGTGGATGAGGCATCACGGCGTCCATCTGTCAGATCCGTCTCTTTTTCATCCTTCTCTTCCTCCAGGTTCTCGATTTCCTTATCTATATCCGACATATTCTTCTCCCATCTCCATTCGTATGCCCGGCTGTCCGCGCATCTCTGCCTGATATGAGTATACTTGAAAAAGCCTATTGATACAAGTAAACTTTTTATGAAAAAAGTCTCATTCCCATGACATAAAAACTCCCGGGCAGGCCCTGCGCCCACCCGGGATCTTACTTTGTTCCGTATTTATTGTAGGGATTCAATTTTACTCTACCCCGTCCGGTCTGACGCCCAGAGTGACCTCCAAATCAAAGGTCTCATACTCTCCGTTTACCACTCTCTGTACTGTAACCGTAACATTTTCTCCGGCCCTGTAATACTGCAGAGCGCTTTTCAGCTCTTCCCGGGAATAGATCCTCTGTCCGTCCAGCTTTACAATAATATCTCTCTGCAGGATACCTGCCTTTTCTGCCGCAGATCCCTCCTCCACGGAGTAAACCAGGGCTCCCTGAGGGGCGTTGAACAGTTCGGCATACTGATCGGTGATATTCTGCATGGTAATCCCCATGTAGCCCATTTCATTATCAGCCACCTTCACTCTGGTCTGACGCTCCATCAGCTCGGCGATAATTGGACTTGCTGCGCTGATGGGAATTGCATAGCCCATGCCTTCCACCTTCATGTCGCCGATCTTGTTGGAATTGATTCCGATGACCTCACCCTTGATATTTAACAGCGCGCCTCCGGAATTGCCGGGGTTGATGGCCGCATTCGTCTGGATAAAGGTTCCCCGGGAGCCGTCCTCCAGCTCAATCACCCGGTTCAGGGCACTGATAATGCCGTCCGTCACAGACTGTCCATAGCCCAGAGCGTTTCCGATGGCGATCACAGGATCTCCCAGTTCCAGAGCGTCGCTGTCTCCCAGAGTGGCAATAGTGATAGCATTCCTGGTCTCATCACTCAAATTTCCCAAAGGCACCGAGATCACTGCCAGGTCCATATCGGAATCCTGGCCCTTGATGCTGGCCTCCGCCGTGGAACCGTCAATAAAGGTTACCTCAAGGCTGGTAGCACTTTCCACCACATGATTGTTGGTTACCAGAAGAAGCTCCTCTTCGGTCTCACCCACAATGATGCCGGATCCGCTTCCCACACCGGGCACGCTGTAGGTCTGTCCCCACAGATCTCTGCTCACAGAAGTATAATTGTTGACGATGGATACCATGGCAGGCATGACTTCCTTCACCACGTCCTTAATGTCGTTTTTCACATAAGTAACCTGATTGGATATGACAGGGCTGCTGTCCGGCAGCGAAGCCGGCTTTTCAGGATCATTCCCCTGATCCTGCGTATTCCTGCTTTCCGTCTGGGCTGCCTGTCCCGTCCCCAGCTGAACCGCGTAAAATCCCAGACCTGCAAATAATCCGAAGCAGAGCCCCAGGCTGACGCTGAGAATCACCTTCCGGAAGACTCCGCCTCCTGGTTTCTTCTCACGGGGCTTTTTCCCCTGAGGAGCCGCCGGGCCTCCTCCGTTGCCTCCGGGTGTCCCTGTAGGATATGTGGTATAGTCAAAATAGGGACTTCCTCCGCCAGAGGTATTTGTCTCAGAATTGGAATAAATTTCATTCTCGTACATAATGATCTCCTCCTACTTCTCAGGACTTTTCTCCTGCCTTTATGTAACTCAGTATATCCACCAAATGTGTCGGAATTGTGTTTTCATTATGAAAGCATTGTGAAATTCTATTCCACCGTCACGGATTTCGCCAGGTTTCTGGGCTTATCCACATCACAGCCTCTTCCCACCGCCACATAATAGGCAAACAGCTGAAGGGGAATGATGGCCAGCGAATTTGTAAAAAATCGATTGGTGGCCGGCAGATAGACCACATAATCCGACGCCTTCTCGATGGCCTTGTTTTCCTCGTTGGTCACCGCCATGACAAAAGCGCCCCTGGCCTTTACCTCCACAATATTGCTGATGGTCTTCTGGAACAGCGCCGGCTGAGTGGACAGCGCTACCACAAGTGTGCCGTCTTCGATCAGTGAAATGGTTCCGTGCTTCAGCTCTCCCGCGGCATAGGCTTCGGAATGAATGTAGGATATCTCCTTCAGCTTCAGGGAGCCCTCCAGGGAAATGGCGTAGTCGATGCCTCTTCCGATAAAAAATATATCTCTGGCTCCCAGATATCTGTTGGCAAAATGCTGAATCTTTTCCTTTTGTCCCAGGAGAAGCTCGATCTGATCAGGCAGGCACCGCAGATCCTCCAGCAGCTTCCGGAACATTTCCTCGTCCACCGTGTGCCGCACCTTCGCCAGCTTCATGGCCAGCAGATACAGTGCCGCCAGCTGGGCGCTGTAGGCCTTGGTAGTAGCCACTGCGATCTCAGGCCCTGCCCAGGTATACAGGCAGGCGTCCGCCTCCCGGGCAATGGAGCTGCCCACCACGTTCACGATCCCCAGCACCTTCTGTCCTCTCTGCCTGGACTCCCGCAAAGCCGCCAGGGTATCCGCCGTCTCTCCGGACTGGCTGATCACGATAATCATGTTTCCCTCCTCCAGGATGGGATCTCTGTAGCGGAATTCACTGGCCACATCCACCTCCACCGGAATCCGGGCCAGCCCCTCCAGCACATATTTTCCGGTGACGCCCGCATGATAGGCGGAACCGCAGGCCACAATGTGGATCTTATTTATACTCCGAAGCTCCTCGTCCGTCATTTTCAGTTCTTCAATCACAATATCATTATTCACAATTCGGGGAGATATCGTGTCCGCGATGGTTCTGGGCTGTTCGTACATTTCCTTCAGCATAAAATGCTCATAGCCCGCCTTCTCCGCCGCGTCCGCATCCCAGTCGATGGTGGAAGGCTCCTTGACCAGCTCCTCCTCATCCAAAGAAAAGAACTGAAGGCCGTCGGGCCGCAGAATGGCCACCTCCTGATTTTCCATATAATATACGGTTCTGGTATATTTCAAAATAGCAGGAACATCCGAGGCAATAAAGCATCCCCTGTCGTTTTGCCCCACAATCAGAGGACTGTCTTTTCTGGCCGCATAAATCTCGCCGGGATGGTCTGCAAACATGATTCCCAGAGCATAGGAGCCTTCCACCCGGTGAAGCACCTTGGTGATGGCTTCCATGGGATTCCCCTTGTAATAATAATTCAGCAGATGGGCCAGCACCTCCGTATCGGTCTCCGACACAAAATGGTAACCCTTGTCGGTAAGCTTCTTTTTCAATGGAATATAATTCTCAATAATACCGTTATGCACCACCGCGATACTGCCCTCCTGATTGGTGTGAGGATGGGCGTTGTTATCGCTGGGCGCGCCGTGGGTGGCCCATCTGGTGTGGCCGATGCCGCAGCTTCCCGGCATGGTCTCTCCTCCCCGGGTAAGGTTTTCCAAAATTTTCAGTCTGCCGATGGCTTTCTGCAGCCGGATCCTTTCCCCATCATACACTGCCATTCCCGCAGAGTCATACCCCCGGTACTCCAGCTTTGACAGCCCATCCAGGATAATGGGCGCCGCCTGTTCTTTTCCAATATAACCTACAATACCGCACATAACAGCCTCCTTGTTTATTTCTTCAAAGTATTATATCATTTCCAATATTCTCTGTTTCCGGTGAGCGCAAGGATCCACCTGCGGGGCAGGCGCCTGTAATGCTTTCCCAAAAGATATCCCGTATATCGAAATCCGCATTGTATGCAAAAACCGGGAAACCGATACAGCTTTCCCTGTATCCTCATCTGTTTAAAAACCTCCCGGACCATCTTCATGCCCTCCCCCTCCGAGGGAACACCCCGAAACACCTCCGGATGGTCGGCCTGGGACACTCCCAGATCAAAATTGCGGTGTAGCTGCTGGAGATTCGTATAGTCATGGGAATGGATCACCCGGGCATCCGCCTCGTAAGCAATGGCGTACCCGGCCCTCACCGCATCCGCCGCATAGATCATATCCTCATTAAATATGGTATGCCGGATAAAGCCGCCCAATTCGTCGTAGATATCCCGCCGGTAAGCGGCGCAGACATTGGAGCAGAAAAAGGTCTTGATGCCCAGAGTGTCCAAATCCGCACTGGACTTGAGTCTGGACTGTTCCGGATAGTTAAAGGCTCTTGATATCCTTTCCGGCAGGCTGCTGTGGGCCGAGGGCAGCTGGCGGGCATAGGCCGCCGCCGTATTCCCCTCCAGCCTGCGGGTGAGATTTAGAATTAAATCCCTGTCAGCCGGCATGGCATCCTGGGTCATCGTGACAAATATTTCCGCATCCGAATGCTGCACCCCCGCGTGTCTGGTTCCCCCATGATCAAACTCACGCTTGGACACATGCCATATCTTTACCATAGAAAATTTTTTCCAAAATTCTGTCCTGCGGGCAAACTCCTCAAAAAGACTTTCTTCCGTATTCATAAGGATAATGTCCCGCACCGGCCTGGTCTGGTCCTGCAGTCTGGAAATCAGCTCTGTCAGCTTCCCGTCCGGCCTGTACACAGGAATAATTACGTCAATATTCACACAATATCCCTTTCCGGGGCGCCTGGGCAACGGAAAAGAGGAAGCCCAAAAGCCTCCCCTTATGGTTTGCAGGATACCCGACTGAAAATTTATTTATTAACATACTGAGCGGTGTCTGCATTGATCTTTTTGCTGTTTTCCAGAACAGTTTCCGTCACCTTGTAATCTGCATCGTCAAACAGGAAATTGTGAAGCCACACCACATTCGCCTCCAGATCCAAAGGAACAATGCAGCTTCCCTTGGCTCCTATATTACCCACTGTGCGCAGACTTTCGTCGGGGAAGCCTCCCTCGTCCACGATCCGGTAATTGGCAACATTGGCCAGCAGGTCCAGAATGTCCTTATTGTCAAAATTGGTATAGATATCGTCGATGCACGCCTCAAAAGCCTTTGTCAAATCTGCCAGGCTGGCCTCCTTTGCCCTGGCCTCCAGCGCTTTAATAACCTCCCGTTGTCTTGCGGTACGCTTAAAGTCGTCGCCCTTGGTGTAACGGATTCGGCAGTAAGCGGTGGCCTGCAGGCCGTTCAGCAGCTGATAGCCGGTTTCCGTCACCGGCGTATATTCACATTCCAGGGCCTCGGCAATATTGATCTGATAATTGTTGATATGCTTCAGCTCTTCGCTGTCTACATCGATGTAGACGCCTCCCAGGCTGTCGATCACACCGCTGAGTCCTCTGTAGCCCACCGTCACAAACTTTTCAATGTTCAGATCAAGGTTACTGTTCAGGGTCTTGATGGCCTGCTCCGCGCCGCCGAAGGAATACGCCGCGTTACACTTTCTGTACTCGTTTCCGATATTCAGATACGTATCACGATAAACACTCACCAGCTTGATATCGCCGGTGTCCATATTGATACTGGCAATCATAATACTGTCGCTTCGACTTCCTCTGTACAGCTGGGAATCCGTCTCCGCATCCACGCCGAACAGCGCCACGTTCATATATCCCCTCAGCGGACTGGTCTCGTTCTCAATGGCCTCATCCACCTCCGGAGCAATGCCCAGATCCTCTCTTTTCAGCTCAGTCCTCTTGGGCTCGCTGTCTGTTTTGGACATAACCAGATACAATACCACCATCATCACCAGAATGATAACGATTTCCACCGCAAAGATAATCATCTTCCTCTTTTTCTTTGCTTCATGCTGTTGTGCACTCATTTTCTTTGTTTCATTTGCTGCCATGATACCTTCTCCTTGTTTAGTAAGCATTCTTATTAATAAACCCCGTAAAGAACGTCATAAAAATAATTTTTATGTCAAATCCCACGGTCCAGTTTTCAATGTAATAAAGGTCGTATTCGATACGTTTCCGAATAGATGTGTCCCCTCTCAGACCATTTACCTGGGCCCATCCCGTCAGTCCGGGGCGGACCTGGTGCTTTACCATATATCTGGGAATCTCCTCCCGGAATTTCTCCACGAAAAGCGGTCTCTCGGGCCGGGGGCCCACCAGGCTCATGTCTCCCTTCAGAATATTGAACAGCTGCGGCAGTTCATCCAGGCTGGTCCGGCGCATGATCCTGCCGATCCCCGTGACTCTGGGATCGTTCTTCACGGTCCAGGCCTTCTTCTCTTCGCCCGGAGGCTGCTGCTCCATAGAGCGAAACTTATACATATAAAAAGGTTTGTTGTGGAGCCCCACCCTCTCCTGCCGGAAAATCACAGGTCCGGGGCTGGAAAGCTTTACCAAAAGTGCCAGCACCAGCATCAAAGGCGAGGTGATCAGGATCCCCAGCAGGGAGCCTGCAATATCTGCCGCCCGCTTCAGGAAAATATTCCCCGTGTTGGTCAGCGGCACATACCGGATGTTGATGACAGGAAGCCCCATCAGATCCTCCGTATAAGGCTTGCTGGGAATCATGCTGTTATAGTCCGGTATAAATTTAGTGTGCACTCCGGATTTCTCGCAGATCCCCACGATACTTTCCAGGTTGTGATAATCCTGCAGAGATAAAGTGATGGCGATTTCATCCAGCTTGTTTTCCGGAAGAATAACCTCCAGATTTCCCAGCCTTCCCAGCACCTTCACGCCCTTGTAAAGCGTGCCCGCCGGAATGTGGTCGTCCAGTATGCCGCAGGCCGCGTAGCCCCACTGGGGATTGTCCGTAAGCCTGTCAATGTATTCCTCCGCGGCCCTGGAATATCCCACCAGAAGGATATGCTTCAGGTTGTAGCCCCTGCTGCGGATCGTGCGCAGCCCCTTCCGGAGCAGAATCCGAAAGCAGGAGGTAAAAAAAACATTGAATGCATAAAAGATAGCCATCACGGAGCGGGAAAAATTGATCTCCCTGACCACCATATACAAAATGATGATCAAAACCACGATCCCTATGGTATTAGCCTTCACAATGCCGTATATCTCGAAGCGGCGGCGCACCGTTCTCTTGGGAGCATATACGCTGCAGGCATAATACATCAGCACATAGACCGGGACTATAAAGATCAGCAGCCGGAAATACTCTATGGCAGGAAGCACACCGATCCCGGGGCCGTTATTCAGGATATAAAACTTAAAGTAATAAGCCGACATAAAGGATGCCGCTGTGATGGCAGCATCCGCGATCACCATTAACCGGTTAAATACCTTCTGATTATCCTTTATCATACGCGCCACCCGAGAAACGGCCACTGTCCTTTTTCTATTTCAGAAAGCAGCGGCCAGTTATGTTCCACAGTCCTTATTATAAAAAGAACTGTTTAGGAAATTATGAAGCAATTTCTTAAGTTTTCTTAAGAATGCGGATCAGGTTCAGGTAAAGCTGTCCCTGAATCGCAAGATAATTTTTAAAAAATTCAGCCCGAAAGCGGATTCTGTGGGCCCGCCCGGCCTTTGAGGCCAGCTTCCGGATTCCCTTTCCCAGGCCCTTCAGGTATATGCCCCCCATTCCCTTTCGACAGAAAAAGAGAAGCTTGATGGCTGATCCCAAAATCAGAAACGGCAGGTTCAGAATCCACTGCAGGAGCGGCATATTTTTCCCCGCCACATACACATTGTTGGCCGCGGCCAGAGAGGTCTTCCACTCATTGTAGCGGGAACCGCTGGAGGCGCTCCCGTAGTGGACCACCTTCGCCCGGGGCTCGTAGAAATTTCTCCAGCCATAAATTTTTGCCCGCCATCCTATGTCCAGGTCCTCCAGGTAGGCAAAATGCTCTTCGTCAAATAATCCGATCTGCTCAAACGCCTGCCGGCGGTAAATGGCGGCGCCGGCGCAGGCGGAAAACACCTCTGCAGGCTTGTCATATTTTCCGGCGTCCCTTCCCTTTCCCCGGGCGCAGGCCCAGCCCAGAACGCAATACCTGTCGCCCCCGTCGTCCATAAGCTCCGGCCTGTCCCACATAAGCATTCTGGCGCTGACGGAAAAAGCCTCCGGCCTCTTTTCCATGGCCTCATACAGCGCCCTGATAAACCCGGCGTCCACCCTTGTATCATTATTCAGAAGGATCACATAAGGCGTCCGGGCTTTTTGAATCCCCACATTCACTGCATGGCAGAAGCCCGTGTTTTCTGGAAGGGCTTCCACCTCCACGCCGGGAAACTCCTCCCTCAAAAGCTCCAGACTCCCGTCCGAGGAGCCGTTATCCACCACCAGCACATGAAAATCCGGCGTGCCTGGCTCCTGGTTTAGCAACGCTTCCAGACAGCCCTTTAAAAATGCAATCCCATTGTAATTTGGAATAACTACCGTTACTTCTTTTCCCATAATGCTCTCCTGCCGTCCGCCGCAAAGGTTTTTCCCGCCTTTTGCACAGGTTTCCGGCATATGTTTTTCGATTTACGCCTCCACGCTTTTCTCCGGAAGATACAAAAGCCGGTATCCCGCTTTCCGCAGCGCCAGACTCACACGTATGCTCAGCTTTGTCACATCCGTTCCCGCAGGCAAAAGGGATACGTCAAAAATATGCTTATCCGGCAGCTCCCGGTAGGCCACTCCCGCCGCCTGGGAAAAAATATCCCATAAAGGCTGGGCCACCCGGATATTTCGAAGATCCAGCGCCTCCGCGTCCTGAGGCAGGACGGCCCGGTGAAGATATCCGCTGTAGGCGGCGGGAAGCCCCTGGTAAAAAATCCTGCCCTCCGCGGACATTCTTCCCCCTGCCACCCTTCCGTTCCGAAGGATCCTGCCGCCCACGGCGCCCACATCCTTACGGCTCTCAAAAAGATCACCCTCGTACTCCAGCCGGTAAAATCCCAAGTGCTCTGTATCCACCGCCCGGGCCTTCCACTGCCTGCCCCTGACAAATTCCTGCAACGCTCTGCGCCCCGCCTCATAGGCATAGCGCTTGCTTGCCGGATTCGCCGCGGTAGATGAGCTGTGGCACCGCCAATGGTACAACACCAGGGGGATATGCCTGATCCGGCCCGCGCACAGGTCTTCCACAGTCCCCAGCTTCTCCGCCGCCCGAAGCACCAGGTCAAAGTCCTGAGCTCCCTCATACTGTCCCCGCAGCCCCAGAGACTGTATCAGCTCCCGCTTCATCACCAGGAAATGGCAGATATAATTATTGCTCAAAAGAAGATCCAGATTGAACTCCTCCTTCCGGTTCGGATCATAATACTCCGTCATCTCCCCGTTGCATTTATCCTCATCCGAATAAAGCAGCATGGGCGCTCCGCCCTCCCTGTATCCCCGCTCTATTTCAGAGGCCATTTCAAACAAGGCGTTTTCTGTCAAAACGTCATCGTGGTCCACCAGTCCAATATAGTCTCCCTGTGCCGCCGCAAGGCCAGAGTTGGTATTTCCGGCAATCCCGCCGTTTTCCCCAAGCTTTATATAACGAATGCGATCATCCCCATAGGAATCTGCTGTCCGCTTCACACTGTCGTCTCCGGTGGCGTCCGCCAGCACCAGCTCCCACCTGTCATAGCTTTGATTCCTGAGGGATTCGATCAGTTCCCGAAGGTATTTTTCCGGTGTCCTGTAGGTGGGCGTCACAATGCTGAAGGTAACTGAAAAACCCTCTTCCCTGGCCTGCCGGCTCTGGGCCTCCCGCTCTGCCATTGACATGGGCTCCCAACGGTAAGACTCCTGCTCTGCCGCGTCCATCCGCTCCCGCACTGCGCCAAGCGTTTTTTTCAGGCCGTTCCGCTTCAGATAGTATACAGTTTTCCGCAAATCGGCAAATTTTATTTTTTTCAATTCACACCCTCCATGGGCCTGTCCCCAGGGACAGCCAATATGCAGTAAGTATAATCCATAGCCCCTGCCGTCGTCAACCGATAGCTCCTCTAATGTTGACAAATCCCCCAAAGCGAATATAATTAAGGAAATACTGGAGGTGTACAGAATACAGTGAAAGCTCAGAACCCAAACCTGGAATCAAAAACGAACCCGGAATTGAAAAATGGAAAAGACAGCTCGCGTATGGTCAGTCTGGATCTGCTGCGGATCCTGGCCTGTTTCAGCGTCATTGTATTACATGCTTCCGCACAGTTCTGGTATACGCTGCCCGTCACAGGTGCGGACTGGCAGATTGCCGATGCCTACAATGCCGTGTCCCGCTTTGGCGTCCCTGTGTTTGCCATGATCAGCGGCGCATTATTTTTAGCTCCGGGAAAAGAAATTAGCCTGAAAAAACTGTACACCCACAATATTCTGCGTCTGGTCATCATATACCTGGTATGGACCTGCCTTTATGCGGCCTTTGACTGCCGCAATGTCCCCGCTTACCAGCTGGATAAGCAGGCCATACTGATGGAAATATATGGAAGCAAATATCATCTTTGGTATTTGCCCATGGCAGCAGGGCTATACATCCTGCTGCCGGTACTGCGCTCCTGGGTGGAAAAAGCGGAAAAAAAGAATCTGCAGTATTTTCTGGTGCTGTTTCTGGTCTTTCAGGTGGGGAAGGAGACCACCATGGCCCTGCGGCACACCAACGGTATGGAATTTTTCTGGAAGCTGGCGGATATTTATATGGTGTGCGGATATCTGGGATATTTTGTGCTGGGACACTATCTGCTCCGTTTCGGCCTGGGAAAAAAATGGCGAAGGCTGGTTTACGCCGGGGGGATTCTGGGGGTATTTGCCAATATAATTCTGGGCTCTTTGCTCTCCCTGCGGGCAGGCACTCCTTCCGCCGCCATATATGACAGCTTCGGCTTTTTCACCTTTTTGATCTCCGCCGCTCTCTTCCAGTTTTTTACGGAAAAGGTGGAAGCTATTCGGTTTTCTCCCTTGGCCCGCCGCCTCATCCGCCAGGTTTCCCTGTCCACTCTGGGGATCTATCTGATGCATCTGGGACTTCTGGAATTTTTATTTCCCCTGGGAATTCACAGCATGAGCTTTACTCCTATTTTGTGTATTCCGCTGTTTTCTCTGTTCTGCTTTGCAGTCTGCCTTGTACTGTCGGCGCTGCTTCGCAGGATTCCCTTCATCGGAAGATTTCTATGCTGATATCCATAAATCTACGGATGCTCATATAATACCCCTATTCAATTGAGCAGGGAAGACTCATCTTCCCTGCTCGCGCGCCGGGCACCCGTCAGCTTTGCTGACATACTTCCATTGGGTGCCCGTGTGCATAAAAGCGCCGCGCCGGGACGATAACGCCCTGAGCGCGGCAGCTTTCATATTTTGAATCTTTCAGCTCTTACACACTTTTTCTCACAGCACTGCCTTCAAATCCTCGGTGAGCTTCTCCAGCCTGGCCTGGGCGTCCGCCATGTCCTTACCCTTCACACCCATGTAAAACTTGATTTTGGGCTCCGTTCCGGAGGGACGCGCACAGCACCACTCGTCATCGGGAAGCTCAAAATAGAGCACATTGGACTTGGGCAGACCGGTTTTTCCCTCTTCTCCGGTAACCATATCCACCAGACGATCCGTCTCATAATCCCGGAATTTCAGCACGGTCCTCTCCCCAAAGGCCTTGGGCGGATTCTGGCGCAGCTTATCCATAATCTCTGCGATCTGCCTGGAGCCGTCGATACCCTTCAGGGTAATGGTGTACTGGCTCTCTTTATAGTACCCGTATTTCTCGTAGGTATCCAGCATCATATCCCACAGCGTTTTGCCATGCTTCTTGCAGAAGGCCGCCACCTCGCAGAGGCACATCACAGCCACGATAGCGTCCTTGTCCCTGGCATGGGTTCCGGCCAGACAGCCATAGCTCTCCTCCAGGCCGAACACATAGTGATTGCTTCCGGTCTGCTCGAAAAGCTTGATCTGCTCGCCGATAAACTTGAAGCCTGTAAGCACCTCGATCAGCTTTACTCCATAAGCCGACGTAATGGGCCTGGTCATGTTGGTGGTCACAATGGTAGTCACCAGGGCAGGATCCGCAGGCATGGTTCCTGTTGCGGTCCGCTCCCTGAGAATATATTCTGCGATCAGCATACCTGACATGTTGCCCGTAAAGGAAACATATTCTCCTGTCTTAGTGTCCTTTGCATAAACCCCCAGGCGGTCAGCATCGGGATCCGTAGCCAGAACGATGTCCGCATCCTTTTCCCTGGCAAGCCGCAGCGCATAGGTAAATGCCTTGGGATCCTCGGGGTTGGGGTAATCCAGCGTGGTAAAGTCAGGATCCGGATTCTCCTGCTCAGGAACCACATACACATGCTTGAAGCCCAGCTCGGACAAAATCCTCCGCACCGGAAGGTTGCCTGTCCCGCAAAGGGGCGTATACACGATCTTGATATCGTCTGCCATTTCAGCAATTACATCGGGATGAATAATCTGCTTCTTAAGCTCCGCCATATACTGGTCGTCAATTTCCTTTCCGATGACCTGATACAGCCCCTTCTCCAGGGCCTGAGCCTTGGGCATAGTCTTTACGGTGTGGTAATCCTTGATACTCTGCACCTCTTCGATGATCTGCCTGTCCTTGGGAGCGGTAACCTGGGCGCCGTCCTCCCAGTATACCTTATAGCCATTGTATTCAGGAGGATTGTGGCTGGCCGTTACCACGATGCCCGCGGTACAGCCCAGAGTGCGAAGGGCAAAGGAAAGCTCTGGCGTAGGACGCAGCGATTCGAACACATAGGCCTTGATGCCGTTTGCCGCCAGGCAGAGCGCCGCCTCATCGGCAAACTCGGGAGACATACGTCTGGAATCGTATGCAATGGCGACCCCTTTGTCCCCGGTTCCCTGCTTCAAAATAAAATTGGCCAGTCCCTGGGTAGCCTTCCGCACGGTATAGATGTTCATGCGGTTGGTGCCTGCACCGATGATCCCCCGCAGTCCTCCAGTGCCGAATTCCAGCTCCTTATAAAAACGCTCCTCGATTTCCCTGGGATCGTCCTTGATGCCTGTCAGTTCATCTCTTGTAGCCTGGTCAAAGTAATCGTCCTCCAGCCAGAATTTGAATTCCTCCATATAGCTCATAGTCATACCCTCCTGTTTTATTGTTTCTGTAACAGCCTGTCGCTCCGCGGGCGTCTGCACAGATGTCATATAAAATAATTTTATCATATTTTTTTCCATATGAAAAGCCCCGGATACCAGAGCATTTCCGATATCCGAGGCTTTGCCCATTCCTTATTTGGATGCGGTCACAGAGGTAATGTGGGGGTTCACGCCCTCATACCAGTAGAGGAAGCCCTCCATGTCGATCTTATCGCCGATTTTCAGGTTCTTCACTGCGGCATATACATCCGTGGTGTTGTCGCACAGATAGGATTCCACAGTAAAGGTATAGGTCTGTCCATTCACGGAAACGTTAAAATACAGGTCGTCACCGTCCTGGCCGGAGCCGTCCCAGTTGTACAGGAAGGCCACATCGTTTCCTGCATCATCCTTGCCCGCAGGCTCCACTGTCATGCCCTTGAAGGATACGAACTTATTCTGATGGTCGATCAGACCCTCAGTCCCCAGCAGAGAGGTTACATCCATGGCCTCCGCCACATAATTTCCCTTTCCAAACTCAAAGGTGGCATCCATGATTTCAATCTCGCCGGACCACTCCTTCTTATATCCGGTTACCTTGATCTTGGTTCCGGGAGTCAGCTTTTCATAGTCCGCCTCGGAACACTCCATGTTGTACACAAAATACGCGCCGTCCTTATCCTGGGTATAAACGGTAGCTTTATTATCCCACCAGGACTGCTTTGCCTGCACGTAGGTCTCCACCACCACCTGGGTTTCAAGGGCCGCTGCAGCATACTCTTCGTATGTCATAACGCCCTCGGACTTCTTGTCGTCTCCTCCGCAGCCCACGCAGGCCAGCGCCGTCAGCACAACCAACAGTAACGATACTATTTTTTTCATCTTCTCTCCTCTTGAAAGCTTTCGAAAGCTTTCGCTATGTAGTCTGTATGACTGATTGTCAAGCGACACCTAAATTATACACAATATTTCCAATAAGTCAAGCCGGCCCTATATGGCTTTCCTCCTCTTGATCCTCCCCCAAACTACGTACAGAAGAATCAGCACCCACGCCCCGGTCAGGCCCGCCAGCAGCCCCACCGACATTGAAGGCAGCGCCCCCAAATCCTCCTGGACGGATGCAGAGGAATTTCTGCCCCCGATCTGGTCCAGGCGGTACAGGGAAATCATGTCACTGTAAAGCTTCTCAAAATAAGCGTCGTCTGCATTCCCGCCTCTTTTCACGGACTTCACCGTCTCCTCGATCATCTGGCCTGCAGCATCCCGAAGGGAGGCGGAGCCGTTGAATACCGGTGTCACAAAGGTGTCCCCCGCATGCTCCAGCAAAAGCTTTGCCGCCCGGATCTTCACGTCGTAATAGAGACTGTTGTCCTGGCCGCACCGGGACAGGTAATCCTGATAAGCCGCGGACTCCTGAGCCTTTGAGGTCACAGGCACATACCCCTCCGTCTCCGAATACGCGATCTGAACCTCATCGGTGAGAAGATACTGTGCAAACAGCCAGGCCGCCAGCACCTCCTGGGGATCCTCCTTATTAAAAATACATACGGAAGGCCCCTGGGATATCATCCGGGGAGAATCGGGATCAAACTGGGGAATCATCCGAACCTCTGTGTCAAACTCCACGATCTTGTCCTCACTGATGTCACACAACGGTGCGTCGGTCCCCATCCAGGTGGCGCCTGCCGTGGAGTCCACCGCAAAAATGCACTGTCCCGCATTTAAAAAATTAGCGGGATAACTTGAAAATTTAAAGGTGGAAAAAGCACCGCCGGCCGTGTGCTCCGCTATGGTCTCCAATAATTCCTTTGTGGTATCATGAAAGATCAAAATCTCCCCGCTGTCGCTGGAATACTCCGCACCCTTCTGCCGCAGCATCTGGATCATCATATTGTCCGTGGATTTATAGATAAAAGGAATCATTACCTTCTGACCGTTTATCAAAAAATTCCCCTCCGAGTCCTGAGCCGTGGCCGCCTCGGAAACCTCCCAGATAAAGTCCCAGGTCAGTACATCGGGCACAGTATACCCCAGCGCCTCCACAAAGGTTTTATTGATATAACAGGCCTCTGTGGAACGCATGTAGGGTATGGCATAATAATGCCCTCCAAACCGGCACTCCTCCATAAACTGCGGAATGATCTCTTCCATAGAAGGCGACGCAAACTGCAGCCCGCTTCCTCCCAGCCCGTACTGTTCATGAGAAAACAGCTCCTCCAGAGGAACCACCAGATTGGTTCCTGTCAGATAGGTGGCAATATGATCCGGGTAAGTAATGCACACATTGGGCGTGGTATTGGTGGCAATATTTGTGATCACATCATTATAAATCTTCCCATAATCCGTGTACAGCCGCAGGTTCACGGTAATATTGGGATATAGCTTTTCAAACTCCTGAATGGCCTGATTATAGATATCTGTCTGAGTCTTATTGGTATCGTTTTTCGCCCAGAAGGTGATTTCATAGTCTCTGGAGGTGTCAAATTCCTCCGGCATCACAAATTCTTCCAGACCCTCCCTCCCATGGCACCCGGTGAGGATCCCCATGACCCAAAGCGCCGACAGTGCCGCGGCTCCCAGCTTCCAAAGCCTTCTGACCATCTTCCCCCTTCTCCGGCCCTGCCAAATGCACCTTCCGCCAAAAGGCTTTTCCGCCTGGCGCAGCTCAAACGGACTGTGGCTTTTCCATACCTGCTTCATCCCTTGGTTCCTCCTCTTGACACGCCTTCCATAATCTTTCTGCGGAAAATCAGAAACAAAACGATCAAAGGGACGGAGATCACCACCACTGCCGCCATCATAGCCGGAATGTTCTCTCTGCCGAATCCGTTTTCCCGAATCTCCTGAATCCCGTTGGAAACCAGATAATAATCCGAATCGTCCGTGATCAGCCTGGGCCACACATAGGAATTCCAGCATTCGATCACCTTCAGTATGGTCACGGTGATCAGCGTCGGCTTGGAAATGGGAACCATAACCTTTAACAGATACTTCAGATCCGAGGTGCCGTCCACCTTGGCCGCATAATACAGGCTGTCCGGTATCTGCTCAAAATTCTCCTTCAGCAGATAAATATAGAATACAGAGGTCACAGACGGCAGAATCAGTCCTGTAAAGGAATTCCGCATGTCCCAGTTGGTTATGGTCACAAAGTTGGTGATAATCACCAGTTCATTGGGAATCATCATCAGCGACAGGAACACTACAAACAGCAGATTTTTTCCCCGAAATTCAAGTCTGGCAAAAGCGAAGGCAGCCAGAGTAATCACCACCAGCATAACCGCCGTGGTCGCAATGGCAAACACTGCCGTATTCAACAGATACCTCCCCAGGGGCACCGTGGTAAAAGCGTCCGCATAATTCTGCAGAGTAGGGGACAGGGTGAAAAATTTCGGTATGTATTCTGAATTATATGCGCCATAGCTTTTCACGGATGTGAGCACCATCCAGTAAAAGGGAAACAGCACCATCGCCGCCCACAGCAGCAAAAGCCCGTAGACCACCGCGCCCACTGCCTTTTTCCGGGTTCCGGCGCTTCTTGCTCTTTTCTCATAATCGCTCATGGAAAGCCTTGCTCCTTTCTTACCGCACCTTCTTTTTGCTCACCAGCAGATTGATACAGGTGATGGTCAGCACAATGGCAAACAACAGAATAGCCGCCGCGGACGCGTAGGAGGGATAGCCGCCGCTGTCCCCGTACAGCATATCGTAAACATAGCCCACAATGGTATTCATCTGTGCCGCGTTCAAATTGGTTCCAAACAGAGCCACCACATCGCTGTACGCCTTAAAGGCACCGATAAAGCCCGTGATGACCAGATAAAAAATCATGGGAGAAATCATGGGAAGGGTGATCCGCGTAAAGGTGCGCAGCTTCGATGTGCCGTCCACCTGAGCCGCCTTGTAATAATCCGGATTCACGGAGGCCAGCGCACTGGTCAGTATGAGGATCTTAAAGGGCATTACCACCCAGATGGTATAAAAGCACAGCACAAACATTTTCGCCCAATAGGGACCGTCGATAAAGTCCACGGAATTTCCCCCGAACCAGGTGATCAGAAGGTTGACCAGTCCGTCGGAATAGGGCGTCTTTTTAAACAGAATCATGAACACCAGCCCCACGGCCAGAGTATTGGTCACATAGGGCAGGAAATACACGGTCTGCAGAAAATTCCTCAAAGGCCCGATGGAGTTCAGTCCCACAGAAATCAGAAGAGCGATCCCGGTGGATAATGGAACTGTAACAGCCACCAGAATCAGAGTATTTTTCACCGCCTGCAGAAAATAAGGATCATGCAGAACGTAGGAATAATTATAGGTGCCCACGCCGAAGTAAGTCTGAGAAGCGGAATTGTATCCCTCCTCAAAGGAATAGACAAAGACATCGATCAGAGGATACACCATAAAAACGCCCAGAAAAAGAATAGCCGGCAATAAATACAGCCAGCTTTTCCAGCCGCTGTAATCTCGTTTTTTTCCTTTTATCTTCATATCAGATCCTCTCCCCCGTCTCTTTGTCAAAAAGAAATACCTTCCGGGGCCTTAAGGCAAATCTCACCTGGGTGCCATGGATTTTTTCACGATCCTCCGTGCTGATAATAGAGCGGACCGCCGGCGCCAGCGCCGCTTTGTTTGTGGATACCACGCTGATATCCCGCCCCATCACCTCCACTCCGGCAAGCTGACAGCAAAACGGGCCGTCCTGCCGGAGAATAAAGCCTTCGGGCCGGATTCCCACGTAAACCTGCCGTCCTGATCCGCTCCCCGCTTCTTTGTCCTGCACCTTCTCCGCCTCCGAAGCCGCCTCTCCTTCATATTCCTCCATATCCATAACGGCATCCTCTCCTATGTAAAGCCTTCCGTCCTGGATACTTCCTTCGAAAACATTGATGGGCGGCGTTCCCAGAAATTTGGCTACAAACAGATTCACCGGGTCATCGTACACCTCCTGAGGCTTTCCGATCTGCTGAACCACCCCTGCATTCATCACAACGATCATATCGGAAATGCTCATGGCCTCCTCCTGGTCATGGGTCACAAAAATCGTGGTAATACCGGTCTCTCTCTGAATTCTGCGGATCTCCTCACGGGTCTGCAGCCTCAGACGGGCATCCAGGTTGGAAAGGGGCTCATCCAGCAAAAGCACCCGGGGCATTTTCACCAGCGCTCTGGCTATGGCCACCCTCTGCTGCTGACCGCCCGAAAGCTCCCCGGGCCTGCGGTCCATCAGCTCCTCGATCTGCACCAGCCTGGCCGCTTCCAGCGCCTTTTCCAGCATCTGAGGCTTGGTGAGCTTATCCTTTCCCTTCAGATTTTCCAGGGGAAACAAAATATTCTGGCGTACCGTCAGGTGAGGGTACAGGGCATAGTTTTGAAATACCAGACCAATCCCCCTCTCCTCAGGCGGAAGAAGCGTCACGTCCTCCTCCCCGAAAAAAATCCTGCCCTCCGTGGGCCTCTGCAGACCGCTGATCAGATTCAGAGTCGTGCTTTTTCCGCATCCGGAAGGCCCCAGCAGGCCGATCAGCTTTCCGTCCGGGATCTCAAAATCAAAATGATCCACCGCCGTTACCTCCGCCGGGTTCTTTCTGCCCCGCCCGGGAAATTTCTTTGTCAGATTCTGTAATACCACTTTCATGCCTATACCCCCTTGCCCGCTTCAGCAGGCACACGCAATGAATAACCTGGTTGTTCCTCTTATTTCACTAATAGCGACAATACCTTGGGCCGTGCCCCCTGCTCATACTTAAAACCAAGCGCAAGTCTTATTATTTCCGGCAGATAGTATTTCTTATCTGAAATCTTTAAAAGTCCCTGTGTCTCCAGCCTGGATATTTGCTCTGCAGTCAAATCGATCTTATCAAGTGTAAGAGGCAGGCTTTTCTTATCATCATCCATGTGCATAAATTTCTCCAGAATCTCATAAATATTTCTCATCTCCAACTTTATCTCCGTAAGCTTATCTCCTGAGCATGGCGCAATCGCTTTCCTAATTTCAAGCGGCATAATCAGTCTGTCATGGTATGCAAGACTTGCTTGATCATATGAGCTTGTGGAATACTTCAAAAATCGGACAATATCCCGCGCCTGCAGCTGGCCTGTAAAATCCGACAAAGCCGCCAATATCCATCTGTCGGAAAATGCTTCCTTTGAATCAGCCCTGCCCAATTTCACTCCCCACAATTGTGTCAGTTTTTCAACCAATACCTCCTTCGTTGCATTAGGGACATCTGCCCCGCCCGCCAACGCCGGAAACGCTCTGGCCGAAAGCCATAATGCAAGACGCAGCGCCTCTGTCTGGCTCCAATTCAATTCATATTTAAGATATAAATTTCTGAATTGTTCATAATTGGTTTCTATGGCCTCGCTGAGCATATCTCTGCGGGCAAAAATAATGACTCCTAAATTGCCAAAGTCCAAATCCTCCAGTTCATTAATTATATCCTGACACAAGGCTCTGACAGCATACTTCCATGCTTCCTGCTTTGCGAGCTGTGCGTCCATGCACAAATCTTCCAGGCCGTCCGCAATCAATATGATCTTTTTTTTCTTCTTACTCAAAAAGCCATCCAGTTCTGACAATTCTCCAAATTGGTCTCCAAACAAGTGTAAGATGGCATCTTCCCACTTCTTTACCCACTGGCTGCGCTTTGAAACTTGCCCTTCCTCTAACGCAGTTCTCAAATTTTTTAAATTTTCATTCACATAGCTTCTCTTTATGGATGTATCCAGTTCAGAATTGGCATATGCAATACATTCTGCCAGTGAATCCTTTAAATTACTGGAATTCCATGATGATATCAGCGGAACAATCAGTATATCTTCCTCCTGCTGCGAGGAAGAATCAATCAGTTTTTCAAATCCATCCCAGGTCTTTACTGACAACATCTGCTTATAAATATACGTTTTCCCGGCTCCCTTTGCCCCTGTAACCACAATCCTGGGCAAAAGATTTTTAAAGTTTCTGACAATTTCCTTTATAGAAGAGGTTACCAGCATATTGGCTCCGCCGTTTCCTTCCGCCGTCACCTCTTCTTCCGCAAGAGAATGAATTTTCTTTAAGATTTCTCTGGCCTGGTCCTCCGAAAATCTGTATTCTTCCTTTTCTTCCTGGCGGAACAGATCCTCTGCCAGAGTCTGCATGGTATCCGTAATTCTCTTATTTTGAAGCTGTCTGCACACAGACGAAAAATCTCCTATATGAATCAGCGCATCTTCAAATTCAACAGGAATAATATAATTTTCCCTTAAAAAAGTAGAATATTTTCCATCGAAACGAGCCTCTATATCCGCCAAAATCTGATCCTTAATCGCTTCCATCCGCTCCTCCGGCATGGCCTGAGGAATCATCGTCATCAAAACCTTAGACTTTAAGAGGTTGGAGTCCGTCTTTCCATAAATCTGCTCCAGAATCTGATTTAATCCCTTTACTGACTGCAGCGATGTAGATGTAACATAAATCTTCTCAACACGTGGGTCAAATAAAAATGGCGCCGAATATTCTGTAATTCCCGCACGCAAATCTACTATAATCAAATCTGCGCCCAATTCCTTCCCCAGCCTTGAAATAGTTTCCGTAATATAATACCTGTTCTCCTTTGTGGCCAAAATTCTCTCCGGACTGGAGGATATATCCCACATCTGCTTTTTTTCCCTGTATACAGGAATAAAATATTGTTCCTGCTCTGTTTTTTCTGTTGTCACGATCACCGTAGAGGTCTTTATCAATCCTGCCAGATGAATCAAATCCAAATCTGTATCCTGTCCATAATTTAATACAGATAAAATATCTAAATAGCTGACCTGGCTGCGTCCACGATCCTCCAGCATCCAGGTCAGGCCCGGTGCCTCCAAATCTGCATCAATAACAAGAATCTTCTTATCCGGGTACTGTTCAGTACACTGTCGAAGAAGAGAAATCAAAGACAAGGTTCTTCCAACGCCGCCTTTATAAGAGTGAAAGGCCAATATTCTTGCCCCCGGAAGCTCTGTTTGTACAGACTGTTTCTGAAACCGATCCAAATAGATCTCCTTAAAAAGAGGCCTTCCCTGTATTTCTCTTTTTTCCTCGTCTGTTTCTTGTAAATAGACATCCAAATAAGTCTGCGTGAAGTCAACCAGCAGACTGTTATCTTCAATGCTGTAATTTTTCGTGTACACTTTTTTCAAAAAGTCCTGTGTCCTTTGCCGGATCATACTGTCCTTTTGATGATATATTTCTACACAGTCGCTGTAAACCCGTACGTCAATCCAGCTTTCCGGCCAGGAAGCATACTGTTCCATCAAAACGATTTCAATATCATGCCATGTAAAAAAGCGTGCCATTTAAATACCTCCTATAGCCGTTGACCAATATATTCCGCTATTTTCTGTAGCATTTTTTCCGCCTTAAGCTCTTCTTCCTCATCTGCCACAGAAGCGCCATAACGCCACAATTCATTGAAATGTTCCGACATGATATCCTGCCCCGCTGCCAGCCGTATCTTCTTCAGCGGATATTTATGTTCAATGCCAACCTCCCGGGTCATTTCCTTCAAATTATGACCATGTACATGCTTTCCGTTCTCTTCACTATATTTATACAATTCTTCATATGTATTTTTTCCAATATCCTTTAAAATCAAACTCTTCAAACCACATTCCACGGAATAAAACAAAAGAAGCCTTCGCGTCTTAGGAGAAACAGAAACCTCTGACTTCTTATACAACGCATAATGATTTCTGAAGCTCTGCTGAAATTCCCTCCTGGTTACATTAATTTTTCCCATCTTTCTCCTTTGTTCATCTGTTTTTCTTGCGTTATATACCTCTTTAATGATAATATTATTACAAAAAGTTTACAGTATAGACTCAGTATACCCCACCCCGAAATTCATGTCAATGTCCTGCCAGGAGGTAACATTATGTCGCATTTTCCATCAGATTCTCATAATTTTTCCGTCTCCGCTTCCGGCATCACCATAAGCCTGAACCGGGATACTCTGCTTTACCGGATCGCTGCCCCGGGCCGTACATGGGAACAGACCCCCTCTTCGGGCTGCGTGATCCTTCTTGCGGACGGCTCCGCCGCTTCCTTCCGGGACGCCGCCTCCATCCGGCATCAGCTTTATGAAAGCGGCGCAGGCACCGGAATCCTGTCCTCCTATGCCGACTTTTCCATCTCCGGAAAAAAGCTTCCCTTTTCCTTTGAAACCTATGTATGGATCGAGTATGCCACAGGCTGTGTGCGCTTTGAACTGATCCCGGGACAGGAGGGGCTGGATTTTTCCTCCCTCCGCTGGCCCGCTCCATTTGTTTTTGATACACCGGGAAACAGCGCCGTCAGCGTCATGCCGGTGCTGCAGGGGCTGCTGATCCCCAATCTTTGGGAAAATCCGGTGAGCTCCCTTCCCTTTGACGGACAAATGTGCAGCGCCGGCGCCTATATGCCCTGGTTCGGGCAGATCGATGGACGGAAGGGATACATTGCCATCTGTGAACAGCCCTGGGATGCAGGCTATTATATCGACCATCCCGCCGGCGGTCCCCACACCCATGTGGGCATGTATTTCCTGCCAAGCCTGGGACAGCTGTCCTATCGCCGCATTGTCCGCTTTTCCTTCCTGGAGAACTGCGACTACAATGATCTTTGCAAGGTATACCGCTGCTATGCCAAAGAAACGGGCCTACTTACCACCCTGGCGGAAAAATCCGCCCGTAATCCCCTGGTGGATAAGCTGATCGGCTCCGCCATCGTTCACAAGGGCATCAAAACCCACGTATCCCCGGACTCCCTGTTTTATGACCGGGAAAACCCGGAGCGGAATGATTTTCTCATCCCCTTCGAAGTCCGCACCCGGGAAATCCGCCATTACCACGAAAAAGGAATCCCTAAGCTCTATCTGCACCTGGACGGCTGGGGCGATCCGGGCTACGACAACAAGCATCCCGATTATCTCCCCGCCTGTGAAGCCGCCGGCGGCTGGGAGGCTATGAAGGAGCTTTCCGATACCATCCGGGAATGCGGTTACATGTTCGGCCTCCATGACCAGTACAGAGATTATTATATGGATGCCCCCTCCTTCGACAGAGAATTCGCCTGCCAGGCTCCCGACGGCTCCATTTTTGACATGGCCCGCTGGGCCGGGGGACGGCAGAGTTATCTGTGCGCTTCCCAGGCCCCCTACTATGTAAAGCGGAATTTTGAGGAAGTGTTAAACCACGGAATTCACCTGGAGGCCTCCTACCTGGACGTATTCACCTGCAACGAAGGGGATGAATGCGCCAATCCCCATCACCGGATGACACGCAGAGAATGCTTCGAATACAGAAGCGCCTGCTTTACATACCTTTGGTCAAAGGGGATTCTGCCCAGCTCCGAGGAATGCGGCGACTGGTCCATGAGACAGCTGGTTTTCTGTCATTACGGCCCCTACGATTTTATGCTGGAAAAGCCCGGCACTCCCAGACGGGGAATCCCGGTGCCTCTTTTCAATTTGGTATACCATGACTGTATGATCCTGCCCTGGCCTATGGACCGCCTGCCGGATACGGAGGACTATATGCTCTACGCTCTGTTAAACGGCGGTGCCGCCTATCTGGATAAGGACGGCGCATATCCGGGCTGCGACGGAGCCTTCGATACGGCCCGGGAAAGTCAGCTGGAGGAGGAAATTGCCCGCTGGCGCCAAGTAGCGGCGCTGCAGGAGCGGGTGGCCAAATGCGAAATGCTGCGGCATGAATTTTTGGATGGAAACTTGAACCGGCAAAGAACCCTGTTTTCCGACGGAACAACTGTGACGGTGGATCTGGCCGCCGGAACCTATGAAATATTTGACTTGAACAAGCACAATTTGGCATAAACGAATGAACTACCGGTAATTCAGAAATACTATCTGCAAAGAGGCGCAGTACCTCAAAAAAACTACAAAAACTTTAAACAGAAGAAAAATAAATCACAAGATTTGTGTCTGCGCGCTGTCATTCACAAACTCGCTATGTGCAAAAGACAGCGCAGAAACGGAGCAAAATATGAAAATTTTATTTTACGACACCAAAAGCTATGACAAAGATTCCTTTCAGCAGGTCCTGAAAAATTATCCCCAGGTAACCATAGAGTATACCAAGTCCGACCTGGATCCCAGAACCGCCGCTCTGGCGGAGGGCTTTGACGCTGTGTGCGCCTTTGTCAGCTCAGATGTGGGTACACAGACTGTAGAAATTCTCCATCAAAAAAATATCCGACTGCTGCTCATGCGTTGCGCCGGCTTTAATAACGTGGATCTGGAGTCAGCCGCCAAATACGGAATCCGCGTCATGCGCGTGCCCGGCTATTCTCCGGAGGCGGTAGCGGAGCACGCCATGGCCCTGGCTCTGGCCAGCAACCGGCGCCTGCACAAGGCCTACAACAAGGTCCGGGAAAATGATTTCAGCTTAAGCGGACTTATGGGCTTCAACTTCTATCAGAAAACCGCAGGCATCGTGGGAACCGGTCAGATCGGCGCCGCCATGTGCCGCATCTGCCGGGGCTTCGGAATGAAGGTTATCGCCTATGATGTATACCAGAATCCTTCCCTGAAGGATTTTGTAGAATATGTTCCCCTGGAAAAGCTTCTGGCGGACAGCGATGTCATATCCCTCCATTGCCCTTTGATGGACTCTACCTATCACATGATCAATCTGGATACCATCCGCCAGATGAAGGACGGCGTGGTTCTGGTCAACACCTCCCGGGGGGCCCTGGTGAAAACCGACGATCTCATCGAAGGCATACGGATGCACAAATTTGCCGGGGTAGGTCTGGATGTGTATGAAGAGGAGACCGACAATGTATTCGAGGATCGCTCCGATGAGATCCTGGAGCACTCCACCACCGCCAGACTTCTGTCCTTCCCCAATGTGATGATCACCTCCCATCAGGGCTTTTTCACCAGGGAAGCTCTGGAGGCCATCGCCGTCACTACCCTGCAGAACGCCCTGGACTGGATGGAAGGAAAGTCAAGCCGCAATGATGTAAAGCAATAATCTATGCCACAATATTTTGCAGCCAGATGCCCTTCTTCACCAAAATAAATCCGATGACGCACTTTATCAGATCCAGCAGCTGACAGCACAGGTACAGGGGCGCTATAGCCAGGCCCGTGTACCGGCTGAGCATAAAAGCAACCGGAATGCTGACGCACCACAAAAACACACTGTCGAACAGGAAGGTAACGATGGTCTTTCCTCCCGACCTGAGCGTAAAATATGTAGTGTGCATAAACGCCCACATGGGCATACAGGCCGCCGCCATCCGAAGCAGCACCGACGCCAGATGCTTTACATCAGAGGATGTATTGTACAGCTGAGGGAACAGGGGCGACACCAAAATCATCAGGCCTCCCAGCCCCAGACAGGACAGCACCGCAAAAACGATGAGCTTCACGTCCGTGTCCCTGGCCTCCTGCATTTTCCCGGCGCCCAAAAGCTGTCCCACAATAATGGAAATGGCACTTCCCATGGCCATAAACACAATATTAAACAGGTTGGAAATGGTGGTGGAGATGTTCAGGGCCGCCACCGCGTCCAGGCCTCTCATGGAATAGCACTGATTCATCATGGCCATTCCCGCCGCCCAGAGAATCTCGTTGATCATCAAAGGCGTGCCCCGCTTCACAATATTTCCTGCCAGCTGCCCGGGAATCTTAAGCTCCCTGTAAGCACCCACGATAAAGGGCATCTTCTCTGCATGGGTATGGGTCCAGACGATGACGATCACCGCCTGCACATATCGGGATACCACCGTAGCCACGGCGGCGCCCACCACCCCCAGCTCGGGAAACCCAAATTTGCCGAAAATCAGAAGATAATTCAAAACCAGATTTACCAGCACGGCCGCCACCCCCGCAAGCATGGGCAGCTTGGTCTCCCCGCATTCTCTCAGAGTGCTGGCATAGGTTTCCTCCACTGCAAAAGGCAGAAGCCCTGTCAGCATCACCCACAAATACTCTCTCCCATACTCCAGCGTCATCTGCAGGGCCTGGTCGTTCCCTTCTCCGTGAAGATAGAGGAGAATCAGATCGTCCCCCTTAAAAATCAGCACCAGGATCCCCAAAAGCACAATGCCGGCGCAGATATAGAGCTTAAACCGCAGCGTATGCTGCAGGCCTTTGTTATTTTTACAGCCAAAAAACTGCGCGCCAAAAATCCCCACTCCGGAGATGGCGCCGAAAACTGCCAGGTTAAACACCAAAAGCAGCTGATTCACAATGGCGATGCCGGACATCTGCTCCGTACCGATCCGCCCCACCATAATATTGTCCAAAAGGCTTACAAAATTCGTAATACCATTCTGGATCATAATGGGCACTGCCACTGCCAGCACCATACCATAAAAAGCCTTATCTCCAAACCATTTTTTCCTTATACTCATAAATAGCTCCAATCTTCCCGCCCAAGCGGGTTTCCCTGAAAAAGCGCAAAAAAATAAGTGCATTGTCACTTATTCTACACTATCTCATTCCCACTTGTCTATGTATTTTCTTGTTCTATATCTGCGCTGGAGCAGCCCCTTCAAACAACAATTCTCTTCCCTAAAAAAATCCCCTGCCCATATATATCCATAATCGTTCAGACTGATCACTGTGCAATTACGAATATCCCTGAGCAGGGAAATTTCCTTATATATTACATATGGGTCGAAAACCGCTGTTCTCCGGCCTCCTGCGCTTCCCAATATTTTAAGGTGAAACCTCTTCCCCTTCTTTCTCTTCCGAGGGCAGCCTGCCATAAAGCCCGGTCATAGCCCGGATTTCCTCCGCCAGCTCCTTGGTGAAAGCGTCCTTTCTCATCCGCCACTCCCAGTTGTCTCCCAGGGTGGACGGCGTATTGATGCGCCCCTCCGACCCCAGCGCCAGATAATCCTGAACAGGAATCACCGCCAGATCCGCAACACTGGAAAGAGCCGCCCGGATAAACTCCCAGTGAAGCTCATCAGCCGTGCATCTTGCCAGATTCATGTACTCATCACAAAACTCCCGGTCTTCCTCCTTCAGCTTATAATACCATCCCAATGTGGTGTCATTATCATGAGTTCCGGTATAAACCACGCAATTATGATCATAATTGTGCGGCAGATAGTCGCTGTCCTCTCTGGAATCAAACGCAAACTGCAGTACCTTCATTCCCGGGTATCCGGTTTTCTTCACCAGCTCCAGCACAGAGGGCGTCAGAAATCCGAGATCCTCCGCAATCACCGCCCGCTCTCCCAGGGTCTTTTTCATGGTCTCAAAAAATTCGTAGCCCGGTCCCGGCTCCCATTCACCGATCTCCGCGGTCTTCGCGCCGGCAGGAATGGAGTAGTAGGCGTCAAAGGCCCGGAAATGGTCGATTCTCACCACATCGTACAGCTCATAGCAGGCCTTAAGCCGCTTCATCCACCACCGGTATTCCGTCTTTTTATGATATTTCCAGTCATAAAGCGGATTTCCCCATAGCTGCCCCGTAGCTGCGAAGGCATCCGGAGGACAGCCTGCCACCGCAACAGGATTGCACTCCTTATCAAACTGGAACAGCTCAGGACCGGCCCAGGCATCGGAGCTGTCAAAAGCCACATAGATGGGAATATCTCCGATGATCTTTATCCCGTTCTTGTTGGCATAGGCCTTCAGCTTCTCCCAGTGCAGGCGGAACATATACTGCTGAAACTGATAAAATTCTATCTCCCCGGCAAATTTGCGGCGGTAATTTTCCAGCGCCGCCGGCTGACGGGTTTTAATATCCTCGTCCCACTCCACCCAGCACACATTATTGAAGGAGACCTTCACCGCCATATAGAGCGCGTAATCATCCAGCCAGTAGCTGTTGTCCCGGATAAACTTCCGGAATCCCGGATCCTTGTTGATATTACTGTTCTCCCAGGCCTCCCTCAGCAGCAGGAAACGGCTGTTATAGATTTTCCCGTAATCCACATACTCCGGGTCTCCCCCGAAATCGTAACTGTCGCATTTTTCCCTGGTGATCCAGCCCCTCTCGATCAGATCCTCCGGATCGATAAAATATGGATTCCCCGCATAGGTGGAAAAGGACTGATAGGGCGAATCCCCATAGCTGGTGGGACCCAGGGGCAGAATCTGCCAATAGGACTGCCCCGCCTCTACCAGTCTGTCCACAAACTCATAGGCTTCTCTGGAAAAGCATCCGATCCCGTAGGCCGACGGCAGACTGGCCACCGGCAATAAAATACCGCTCGCTCTCATAGCTATGCCTCCCTCTCTGCCCGCCTTCCGCGGGCGCTCATTTTAATGCTCCCCTGCTTTTTCTGTCGTTGCAAACCGCATCTCATTTTACCTTACTGTAACATATTCACAAATTGAATGCAATCCAATTTCTGCCGACATTGGCAAAACGAAACGCACCTGCAGCGTTATTGTTCGCACCGCGCCATTCGCAAAATCGTGCTTTCAGCACTCTTCGCTGCGTTACAGCTTCCAGATATCCCTGTTATATTCCGCTATGGTTCTGTCGGAGGAGAAGAAGCCGGCCTTGGCAATATTCACCAGCATCATTCTCTTCCACTTTTCCCGATCCTCGTAATCCGCAAACACTCTATCTTTTACGGCAATATAATCTTCAAGATCCAGCAGGGTCATGAACCAGTCCTTATTTAACAGCTCTCTGTGAAGACGCTCCAGGTTTTCCCGGTGTCCCACGGCCAGAGCCTCCTGGCTGACGATAAAGTCCACCGCAGCCTGAATCACAGGGCTCTTTCTATAGTAGTCTCCCGGCACATAGTCCCTGTCCCCATAATGGCGGATCACCTGATCGCTGTTCTCACCGAAAATATAGATGTTGTCATCCCCCACCAGCTCATGAATCTCCACATTGGCGCCGTCGCTGGTTCCCAGAGTCACCGCGCCGTTCAGCATAAACTTCATGTTGCCGGTACCGGAAGCCTCCTTGGAGGCCAGGGAAATCTGCTCGGACACATCGCAGGCCGGAATCAGCTTTTCCGCATAGCTCACATTGTAATTTTCCACCATGACCACCTTCATATAAGGGCTGACTCTGGGATCATTGTTTATGATCTGCGCCAACACCAGCAACAGATGGATGATATCCTGGGCTATGACGTAGGCGGGCGCCGCCTTTGCGCCAAAGATAAAGTTCATGGGTCTGGCCGGCTTTTTGCCCTCCCGGATCTCCAGATATTTATGGATAATATACAGCGCATTCATCTGCTGGCGTTTATACTCATGAAGACGCTTCACCTGAATGTCAAAGATGCCGTCCGTATCCAGCTGCACGCCTTCCTTTTCCAGAATGTACGCCGCCAGCTCCTCCTTTTTACGGTGCTTAATTTCCTGAAGAGCATCCAGCACCCCGGCATCGTCCTTTCTATCCAAAAGCTTCTCCAGCAAAGCCGCATCTTTTTTGAAGCCGTCCCCTATGGTGTCAGTGATCAGGGCCGACAGCTCCCTGTTGCAGGACAGAAGCCACCGTCTGAAGGTGATTCCGTTGGTCTTGTTGTTGAACTTTTCCGGATAAATCCGGTAAAAGCAGTTCAGCTCCGTCTCCTTCAGAATATCTGTGTGAATGGCGGCCACACCGTTGACGCTGTACCCATAGTGTATATCAATATGGGCCATGTGTACCCGCTTATCCCCGTCGATAATCTGTACTCTGGGATCCTCATACTTTTTTGCCACCCGTGCGCTGAGCTCCTTGATGATAGGCACCAGCTGAGGCACCACGCGCTGGATATACTCCAATGGCCATTTCTCCAGAGCCTCTGCCAATATGGTGTGATTGGTGTAGGCACAGGTCCTGCTGACCACGTTCACCGCATCCTCCATGGTAAAGCCCTCTTCCCAGGTAAGGATCCGAATCAGCTCCGGAATCACCATGGTGGGATGGGTATCGTTGATCTGAATCGCCGCATACTCATCCATATGATACAGATCACAGCCCTTTTCCTTCAGCTGACGAATGATCAGCTGGGCTCCGCTGCTCACCATGAAATACTCCTGATAAATGCGCAGAAGATTACCTGCCTCATCGGAATCGTCCGGATACAAAAACAGGGTCAGATTCTTTTCCACCGCCGTTTTATCAAAGCTGATTCCCTCTTTCACCAGACTCTCGTCCACGGAAGCCACGTCAAAGAGATGAAGCTTATTACGTCCGTTGTCATATCCAATCACGTCAATATCATAGAGCACGGACTGTACCTTCCTGTCCCCAAAAGAAACCTCAAATCGAAGACCCGTGTCCTTCAGCCAGGAATTTTCCTGGATCCAGTCGTTCTTTTCCGCCCTCTGCAGACGGTCTCTGAACACCTGCTTAAACAGACCGTAGTGATAGTTCAGGCCAATGCCGTCGCCGGGAAGCCCCAGGGTTGCAATGGAATCCAGAAAGCATGCGGCCAGACGGCCCAGACCGCCGTTGCCCAGGGAAGGCTCCGGCTCCGCCTCCTCCACGGCTGCCAGATTCTTGCCGTGCTTCTTTAATACGTCCGCCATCTCCTCATAAATTCCCAGATTGATCAGATTGTTGGACAAAAGCTTTCCGATCAGAAACTCCATTGAAATATAATATACCTTCTTTTTCCCGCCGATAACTGGCTTTTCCTCCATCCGCTCCTTTGTCAGCTGCAATATGCGCTCATACAGCTGTGCGTCCGTGCATTCCTCTATGGTTTTTCCATAGGCCTCCTGGATCAATTCATTCAATCTCTGTTCCAACATGATTAATATACCTCCCGTTATTTCAGTATTCCCATTCCAGACCGCCCCGCTTTTCACAGCCCTGGGGCTTTCACCTCTCAGCAGCCGGAATGGCTGATTTCATTGGCCCGGACTCCCGGACAATGCCTCTTTCATATACTAAGAATTCCCTGTGATTGGTAGAATATCACAGGAAAACGTTTTCCGCAAGCCCCAAAATAAAATTTGTGCAATATCACTTAACAAATAATGTCTTTATAGTATAATTTTACTATATTATGAGGCATGATCACCTGGTGTCCCACACCCCCGTCCAGCAAAAGCTTAACCTCTTCCAGGGCTCTGCTGGATATACTGTAAAAATCCTGAAACACCGTATTCATCTGTTTCCCCACATACCCCATAAGGGTGATGCCGTCAAAGCCGCACACAGGCCGGAAAATATCCATATCGATCAGTGCGTTCATGGCCCCGATGGCCATCAGATCGGAGGCGCATACCACGCATTCCCTGTTGGCGGCATACCGCATGGTAATCTCTCTGGCCTTTCGTTCACTGAAATCCCCCTGGCGGACCAGCAATGCCAGCTTAAGCTCCTCCGCCAGCCGCTGAATGCCTCTCAGCCGCTGCGCCGTCACATACCCATCCTTCCTTCCGGCTATATACAGTACACTCTTGCAGGAATCATCCGTCACCGTCTTTTTGGCCACATCATATTGAGCCTGCTCATGATCCACGCCGATGGCTGTGGTCCTCTCGTTTACAATAGGCGCATCTACCACCACACAGGCAAATCTTTGACCGTCGATGAGCCTCTGCAGTATCCGGTCCTCCCTGGACATGCCGTAAATGACCAGGCCGGAAATGCTCTGAGAGAGAAAATATCTGGTAATCTCCTCCTCCGTCATGCCTGCGATCATGGATGTAAAAATGGTCACTGCTTCTACCTTCAGCTCCTTGGCCTTGTCCAGCCCTCCCAGCAGATACTGCATAAAAACCTGGTCGATGGCCTGGGTCTGGCGTTTGGGATCCAAAAGCAGTGCAATCCGTGTATATTGCTTGGAGGACAGGGCGGAGGCAATGGAGTTGGGGATATAATTTAATTCCCGTATGGCCGTGTTCACCTTTTCCCTTGTCTCCTGGCTGATATTGGGATAGCCCTTCAAAACCTTGGACACAGTGGAAATCGCCACCCCCGCATGCTTAGCAACTTCTTTTATGGATACCATTTTCTACGCCTTTCCGTCCGGGCAGATTTCCGGCTGACCGGATATGCTGCCCAAATTGTTCATCCTTCGCTCTTTTGAAAGATTTCTGTGGTAATAGTATACCTTATTTTGGAAAAAGTCAATGCTGCCGTAGCAGGGCTGCCCGGCAGGCAATAACGTAACCCGTTCCAAAGCCCGGCCATTTATGGTATAATGCACTTGTTCGAGGCAGAAAATGGCCGAATGGCCATCTTACCGTAAATTGCGAAGGGAAAAGTACATTATGGCTGTCATAAAAAGCATTTCGGAAAAATACATGAAAGAAGCCCTGAAGCAGGCAAAGAAAGCCTATGCACTGGGAGAAGTCCCCATCGGCTGCGTAATCGTCCACCAGGGCAGGATTATCGGCCGGGGCTACAACCGGCGCAATACAGATAAAAGCACCCTGGCCCACGCGGAGATCACCGCTGTCAAAAGGGCCAGCAAATATATAGGCGACTGGCGGCTGGAGGACTGTACGCTCTATGTGACCCTGGAGCCCTGCCAGATGTGTGCCGGGGCCATTATCCAGGCCCGGATCCCTCAGGTCGTCATGGGATGCATGAATCCCAAGGCCGGCTGCGGCGGTTCCATTCTCAACATCCTGGAGATGCCCCAATTTAATCATCAGGCAGCTGTGACAAGAGGCGTGCTGGAGGAAGAATGCAGCGCTCTGTTGAAGCTGTTTTTCACACAGCTGCGGGAACGGAACCGGGCGGAAAAGCTTCAAAAGAAGGAGGCAGCACAGATCTAATTCAGGTACAGATCTCCACCCTGCTGCCCCCGGTTTTTTCTTTGGTCACCACAATCTGTTTATCGATCTTCTCTTTCAGATCCCCCACATGGGAAATAATCCCCACCAGCCGGTTCCCCTGAGACAAACCGGCCAGGGCCTGTATGGCCTGTCCCAGAGAATCCTCATCCAAAGAGCCAAAGCCCTCGTCCACAAACATGGTATCCAGCCGGATTCCTCCGGCAGATGCCTGAATTTCATCGGACAGCCCCAGGGCCAGAGACAGAGACGCTTTAAAAGATTCCCCACCGGAAAGGGTCTTTACACTGCGCTCCGTACCGTTGTAATGGTCGATCACATCCAGCTCCAGACCACTCTGACCGCGTCCGCCATCCGCCGTCCGGCGGCGCTTCAGCTCATATTGGCCCCCGGACATTACCATAAACCGCAGATTGGCACGTCGGATGATCCGTTCAAAATATGCCATCTGGATATAGGTCTCCAGCATGATCCTGTCCCTTCCTGCCAGATTACCGTTGGCCGTGTCTGACAGCCCCCTGACCCAGGTCCATTTCTGTTCCAGCTCCTCCAGACTCGCACCTCTGGTTCGCACATTTTCCAGCACCGCCTCATTGGTCGAAAGACGAACGTGTACTGCCTTCTGCCGGTCTTCCAGCTCCTTCTCCGATTCCTCCAGCTTTTGTTTTTCCGCCTCCAGGGATGCCGAATCCAGCCGCCGGGAATCCTTCAGCAGCCTCTCCAGCTGGGATACCCTTCCCGACATCTGTGCGGTTTCCTTTTCGGTATCCCCTAAATCCTTCTCTGCCTTCTTCAGCGACTCCTCCAGCTCTAAGCTTTGCCGAAGCATTTCCTTCCTTGCCTCTTCCGCCTCCTGCCGGGACGTATACTTTAATTCGGCCTCCAGAATTACCAGTTGTTCCCCCGTCTCCGCTCTCCGGCTTTCCGTCCTGGCGATCCTCTCCCGGCAGGCCGTGAGCTGATTACCCGTCTCCTGAATATGCCTTTCCGTCTCCAGAAGCTTGTCTCCCAGCATGGCCCTCCGGGATATGCGTTCTTCTTCCTGACAGATCAAAGCTTCCAGCCTGTCGATTCTGATTTCCTGCTCACGAATCTCCAGGGGAATTTGTTGCTCCGCCCTTTCCAGAATATCCTGATCCGCTTCCTTCCACAGATTCTGTGCCATGCATTCCCCTATTCTGGCAACGAGACTTTTCCGTTCCGTCTCCAGCTTTCCCCGAAGAACATCATGCTCTCCTGCCGCCTGAACCAGCCGGGCCTCCAGCTCACTCCGCCCCTTCGCAAAATCCGCCAGCCTGTCTTCCCCGGCCTGAAGCCCCTGGGAAAGCTTTCGTTTCTCCCCAATCCCTCTCTCCGCTTCCTCCAGCTGCCGTCTTGTTTCTTCCAGGGACTGCCGGACCTGCACCAGCGCCTCACGGACCGCCTCCTCCGCCTGAGCAGGATCGGTGATACCGGTCAATTCCTCCAGCCTTCCGACGGTCTCCGCACCCTTGGCCTCCGCCGCGGCCTTATGGCCTGCGGCAGCCTCGCTGGCATCCCTGGCAGCGGTCTGGGCCTGCTCATACAGATTCTTCTCCGCTTCTAGTTCCGCCTCCGACGGGGCCTGGATGGATTTTACAGCCGGATTGGGATGGCTCAGCGAACCGCACACCGGGCAGGGACATCCTTCTGTCAGAGTATCCGCCAGTATTCCGGCCTGTTCATCCAAAAACGCTTTGTTCTGTGTCCGGTACCGCTCTCCCTGACGGTCTGCCGCCTCCCGGGCCTTCCCATAAGTCTCCCGGGCTTCCTCCCATCTGCGGCACAGCTTCCCATACTCCTCCAAAGATTCCTTCAGCGCAAGCAGCTCTCCGTGCCGCTCCTTCTCCCGCTCCTGACAATAGATCAGCTTTTCCCTCCGGGCATCCACCGATTCCAACATTCTCAGGGCTGCTTTCAAGCTGTCAATCTGCTGTTCCAGCTCCTTCTGTTCCAGCTCCCGTTTTTCTTTCTCTTCCTGATATTTTTCCAGCGTCCGCCGGGCCTGTGACAGCCGGTCCCCACAATTCCTATGCTCCAAAACAGCCGCCCTCAAAGCCTCCAGAGCTTCCTTTTCCCTACCTGCCTGCTCCTTTTCATTCCGAAGCCTTTCCCTTTGCTCCCCGGCATTTTCCAGACTTCTCTGCTCTTTCTTCAGCTGCACCGTCGCCTTTCCAAGGTCCTCTTCTCTTTTTGTCAGCTCCTGCCGGATCTGGTTTTCCTGCTTAAGCTGCCCCTGGGTGTGCTCATATTCCTGAAGCAGCTCCTGCCATTTTCCATAACGGGGCATTTCTGCTTCCAACGCTGCAGTCTCCCTCTGCAGAGCCTCCCTCTCCGGCCTGCGGGCATGTTCCGCCTCCATACGAAGCCTGCACTGCTCCAGGGCCGCCTTTTTCTCTTCAAGCTGTTTCCGGGCCTGGAAAAGCTCCTCTTCCAGCTTTTGAAACTCCGCGGCCTTTCCCAAAGCGGCGCTGAGCTCCTCCAGCTTCAGCCGAATCCCGTCTTTCTCCTTCTGCAGATTTTCATCCAGCTCCCTGTCCTGATGTAAAAGCCTTTCCACCAGCTTTGGCGTTTCTCCAAAAGGCAGGGCGCCGGTCCTGGCCTTTTCCACCTCCGGCCACAGCCCGTCGTCCTCCTCCCAGAGAATTCCTTCCTGATACTGAGCCACGCTGGCTCTGGCGCTCTCACAGGCCTCCCTCAGCTTCTTTGCCTCTTCCTTCAGGGCATCCTGAAGCTTTTGATAATACCGGGTTTTAAATATTTCCCGAAAGACCGCCTGTCTGTCCCTGGTGTCGGCCCGAAGCAGCTCCCGGAAATCCCCCTGAGCGATCATGGCGATCTGGGAAAACTGAGTCCGATCCACCCCCAAAATATCCCTGACTGCCTGATTCACATCCTTGATCCTGGTGATCCGCTTTCCGTCCGGGCAGATCAGCAGGGCTTCCGCCCTCTGAAGCGTGGTTCCCTCTCCCCGCCTGGCAGGACGCTCATACTCCGGATTCCGGCATACCGTATAGTTTTTTCCTCCATAAGCAAAAGTCAGCTCCACCCGGGTAGGAGTCTCCGGCTCCGCATACTTGGATCTCAGCATCTCCGGCTCCCGGTCACTGCCGCTGGCCTCCCCGTATAGTGCAAAGGTAATGGCATCAAAAATGCTTGTCTTTCCTGCACCGGTGTCCCCTGTGATCAGATATAGGCCGCTTTCGCCCAGCATGTCCATATTCAGTTCCACCCTGCCCGCATAAGGGCCAAAAGCGGATACAATCAGTCTGATCGGTCTCATACCCCGTCCCTCCAAATTTTCTCCATCAATTCCCGGGAAAGCTTTTTCTGCTTTTCGCTCATGGGTTGATTGTTCTGCAGCTCATAAAATTCCGTCCAAAGCTCCAGAGGATCCTTCTGCCGTACATTTTCCTCTGTACGCAGACAGCCTGCCGCGCGGGTACGCTTATTATCATAGTCCAGCTTCATCAAATTGGGATAGATCACCCTCAGCTTTCCCATGGCGTCGGGAACGTCCTCCTCGTCCGTCAGTGTGATATGAAGATAATCCTCCACTGCAGTACCCTTATAGGCGCTCTTTGCTGTCAGTTCCATATAGGTTCCCCGTATGGAGCGCAGGTCCCTGAGTGGAACCAACGGCACGGTCCTCACCTGCAGACTGCCTTTTTCACCCAGCTCCAAAACCGTCACGGACTTATCCTGAGACGCCTCGGAAAAAGAATACTTCAGCGGTGTCCCACAGTATCGGATCCTTTCCGATCCCACGTTCTGAGGCCGGTGGATATGCCCCAGCGCCACATAATCAAATTGTGCAAACACGGATGCATCCACATTATCCGCCCCTCCCACGGAAATATCCTCCGAATCAGATCGAAGTGCACCTGTAACGAACTGATGTGTCACCAGGATATTCCGCAAACTGGTGTGGATTTCCAGCTGTTCCACCGCAGTGCGCAGTGCGTCTGTGTAGGTCTCCGCCTCCGCCTCCGGAAAATACTGACTCACCTGTACAGGCTTGAGAAAAGGAAGCATATAAATATACACCGGGCCATAGGTGTCCGCTAAGACATAAGGCTTTATCTGCCCCCGATATACCGGAGATATATGGATCCCCCCGGGATCCATCAAACGGTTTCCGAAAGCAAGCCGGTCCGGTGAGTCATGATTCCCGCTGATAACAAACACCTGCTGCCTTCTCTCTCCCAGACTGCACAGAAAATCATCAAACAGCCTGACCGCCTCCGCCGATGGAATGGGCTTATCATAAATGTCTCCCGCCATCAAAATGCCCTGGGGCTTTTCCTCATCCACCACATGAAGGATCTGTTTTAAAATATATTCCTGATCCTCCAGCATGGAAAATTCATGGACCCGTTTTCCCAGGTGAAGATCTGATAAATGAATCAATTTCATAGGGTACCTCTCTTTTTCTCAATTCGTACCAGGGCCCTGCCGCAGCTCCAGGCCCGGAATCTCAGGCCCGGAGCCTGTTTTATTCCCCTCTCTCCCCGGAACCTGTAATGATCTTCACCTCATATGCCTCCCAGGGCTCCGGAACCTCCAGCTTCCTGATCATATTCTCCAAAACATTCTCCGGAATATGCCTCTCTCTTTTCCGGTTTCTGTCCAGCAGCTCCCCATAAGGCGCCTCCAGATACAGAATATGCACCCGGGCCCCGTAGCCCGCAAAAAGCTCTGCCAGCTTTTGACGGGTCTCCCGGACTATATTGGTGGCATTCCAGACAAAAGATTCCTTTCTGCGAAGCAGCTCTCTGGCACGTTCTCTGGCCTGAGAAACCACCTTCCCGGAACCCTTTGCCGGCAAAATGCACAGCTCCCCTTCCAGACAGCCCGCCCAGAGCTTAAACAAATCAAACTGACGCTCCCCGCAGCCTCCATTCAAAAAATGCCCCCGGCTCTGCAGATACATCCTCCCGTCGCTGCCGAAGCTGATCCCGCAGTTTGCTCCGTCCACCTTCTCCTCCAATACCGGATATTTTCCCTGCAGCTCTGCAAGCTTCACTGTTTTCAGGTCTTCGTCCCCTGCCTGTTCCCGGGATCCCTCCAGATGACGAGTCCGGGGATATTTATAAATCTGTTCCATAAAAACCTCCATTTCACAAGAAATTTCGCACGAAAGCCTCGGAATCTCTCCTGCTCCATGGAAGCATCTTTCCGCTTATTGTAAAACGTTCCTATATGATAAAAAAGCCATGACGAAAATATCCGCCACAGCCTGCACCAAAAAGGGCACCGCTTCTCCACCGGTCTGATGCCTCGGTTTCCTCGATCTGCCCTTTTATCTGTCTCTTATTGAAAGATGCTCCCTGCTGCCTGCTTTATATTCCGACTTACATTTTCCGTCACGCAAAAACACCAGCCGCTGCCGGTTCATTCTGCAGCGTCTGCGGTCCCTGCCTGTTCAGTTGTCAGAATATTCTGTTACATGGGGTCCTCCAATCTACAAATCAAATCTTCATTACCTTTTAACCTAATGTAGCATCTGAAAAACCTTTTGTCAATAAACCCCTTGCTTTTTTTGGAGAGTATGGTATAATAACTTTATTCGAGGCATAAAATGGCCTTATATATGGGGCATTAGCGCAGCTGGGAGCGCGCCACACTGGCAGTGTGGAGGCCACGGGTTCAAGTCCCGTATGCTCCACTTAAAAAGCACCGAAATTTTCGGTGCTTTTTCATTTGCACCTTTTATCCTTCTTCACGATATTGTATGATTAAAAAGTAATCATCAATACTAAGGAGGAAACCATTATGAAAAACCTGTCAATCGCTTTAAAACAGCTCCGGGACAAAAAAGGAATCGGTCAGAAGGAACTTGCACTCTATCTCCACTGTACCGTAGGCACTGTGTCCAACTATGAATCCGGCACCCATTGCCCGGATCTGGACACTTTGTCCAGAATTGCCGATTTCTATGGAGTGTCCACAGATTATCTGCTGGGGCGTACCCACAGTCCCCGTTTCACGGATGTTTCCTCTCATGTGATCAGCGGGCGCTACACTGTGGGACGGCTTCTCCACCTTCTGGAACACCTGACGGAAAAGGACAAGGCATTCCTGGCCTACGGTCTCACACTTCTGGAAAAGCTGCGGATTCCCGGGGAAAGCTTCTGATCTTCTGCATGCGAGAGGTTCAATTTTCGAACCTCTCGCACCTCTTTTATACCCTGTATCTGTCCCTTCTTAACTCTTTCATTGCCATCTTATTGCTCATTCCTTACTCTTTCCCCTTTTTCCCTGCCCTTTCTTTGCTCTTTCATTACTTACCTTACGCTTTCCTTTTCTTCGCTTAAGAATTGTTAAGAATTAATTTTGCATATGATTAATTCTTTAACAGCCCTTATGGCACCAGCCTTTCCAATACCTCTTCCTCAATTTCCTGACCGGGCGCAAATTCCTGTGATCCCAGGTATCCATATATGGAAGATAAAAGTGCCCTGGCCTCCGGGTACATCTGCAGATTCTGCAGACCCATGGAGGAAAGCAGAAGCCTTCCCCCGCCACAGCGGCCTTCCAGCAGCTGCGCCATAGGACGAAGATAAGCATAACTGTCCATCTCCGTAATAATCGCCTCATACCGTTTTGGCAGGATCAGAGCGCGGCTCGATGCCATAGGCCACCACTGCCAGTTTGTGTGAGCTTCTGTAGGAAAATCTCGAAAAACAGGATGCTTCCTGGCAATCAGCTGCCCCATCCCGCCCTCCTGTCCGGCAAAGGTTCCCACGGACCAGAAATCCGTACTGAACTGCGCCTGAATAGAAAAGGGAAGCGCCTCCTTTGTGGCGGGCGGTGTCAGATAAACGATCCCTCCTTTTCGCAAAACAGCTTTGGCTCCTTCATCAAAATGTTCCGTCTCATACACCTGTTCCGGGCATACGGGCCTGCAGGGAGGATATACCCATAAGAAACAGGCTGTCGCAAACTCTCCCAGAGACGCCGTCAGCTTCAGCTGTGCAGGCCGCCGGAAACTCTCCAGAGAAAATTCCAGGCGCCCTGCGTCTGTCACAGTTCCCGCCGGACAGGAAACTGCCGCCAGCTCTCTTTCCTCTGAACCGCATGCTTTAAAGCTTTTCTCTCCGTCAGCCCCTGCATGCCCCGGATCCGAAAGTTCCAGGCGGCAACGCATCCTGCCCCGAATCTCTTTCTTGCCATAATTAACCATCCGCACCCGGACCTCCAGCTTCTCCGTGTTTTCATAAGTATATTTTTCCAGCAGAATCAGCGGCCTCCGGGGCGCAAAAAATTCCCGAAAGGCTTCCGGCTGCGCAAAGCCATAGGGCTTGGGCCGCAGATGAGAATTCATCATGCCTACCAATGCCGTTCCCTGACCAGGAAAATCCTGCAGGCCCAACAGTGAAATTCCCGACATTTGGCCGGTTCTGAGCACTGCCTCGATTTCCTCCCGATAACAGATCCGCGCCAGCTCTCCCGAAGCCTCCACATACTCCTTCCACACGTTCCCCAGTCCGCTTTCCTCTACCTGGTCCCGGATTCTCCGCAGATTTGCCGGATCGGATATGCCCTGAAAATCCTCCAGCTCTCCGAAGTCCGGCAGCACCTGAAACTGTCCCACCTCAAAACCGAATACCGGCTTTTGGTACTCCCTGCGCAAACGCTCCATAGTATCGTCGTAGCTCGTCATAGTCCCCGGATAGCTGTGATTGATATAGCCTTCCATATTGGCGAAGGTTCCCCGCAGAGGATACTCATAAAAGTTGGAAGCAGTATAGAAATCGCTGTCCGCCTCACACCCCTTCCCGCCGTAATGGTTGTTGGAGCCGTCCGCATACAGTCTGGTGGCATCCATGCTTCGAGCCCTGGCCAGCAGCGCCCGCATCCGCCCATGCCCTGCCTCCGATGCCTGCAGCTCATTGCCGAAGGACAGCATCACAAAGGAAGGATGGTTCGCGTACACCGTCAAAATGCCTTCCAGCTCTGCCCTGTAGCAGGAGTCGCTTTCCCGGGATTCAAATGCGTCTCTTGGATTCCAGTGGGACAGCTCCGGCTGAAGAAGGATCCCCTTCCTGTCCGCCGCCGCAAAAGCGGCTTCCGGCGGACAATGAGAATGAAACCGTACACAATTAACTCCATAGGAACGGTACATATCCAGAATTTCCATCCATTCTTCTACCTTCATAGGGCAGTAGCCGGTTTCCGGAAATACGGCGCAGTTGGCCTCGCTTCGGAGAAAAATCCGTCTGCCGTTTAAGGTCAGTCTGCCATCTTCGTCAGATCCGAAATCCCGGATCCCGAAGGACACCCTTTTGAAAGCGGCATAACGCTCTTCCTGCTCCGCCGATTCTTCCTTCTGCCCTGAATTGACCGCCGATTCTTCCTCCAGCTCCGTTTTGACTGCTTGTTCTTCTTCCAAATCTGCGGCCAGTTCATATAAATTGCCCTCATATTCGTCCCAGCGGCATACACCCTGCGCCAACGGCAGGTCCTCAAGAACCACCTCCAGAATCCCCTGCTCCACAGCAATCTCTGTCTTTCCCGGTTCCTCCAAAGCCTCAGACCGAACCGTGACCCTGCCCTTCCAGGGCCGCCCTGCGCATAAACAGGCCTTTACTGTCAGCCTGTTTTTTTGAGGATAGACCCGGATTCTGTCCCAAAATACCACATCCTCCGTTCTCAGGCGAAAATACCCCAATATTCCGTTCCAGTTGGTCTGGGTCTCATCCGTGGCCGCAGAGGAGTAAACAATGTTCTCCCGGGGCAGCCCCGGATAGCTGTTGTCTGACAACAGCGTGATCTCATGCTCCCCCTTCCAAATCTCTGTCACCTCAAACACATGAGGAGTGCTGATGGAAGGCGGCCAGAAATGCGGCACACTTTTCCCGTCTATTAAAAGCTCCAGGCACCGGGCTCTCTCCACCTCCAGAAAAATTCTCTTTCCTCTGGGCGCCGCCCAAGAAATACGCTTTGTAAACGCCGCTCTTCCCTCATATGTGTATTTTCTGGTGAACCGGGTGAGTATGGGTTCTTCCTCCCCCAACGCTCCTAACCCATTTCCCGGCTGACCGTCCGGATGTACCTGTCCGGAGGCCCGGTCCCTGCCGCCTGCCTGATTTTCATCCAATGTTCCGGGCAGGCGGACCGAGTACACCCTTCCGTCTCCAATATCCGCCTTCCAGATTCCTTCTAATGAAAAAAGCATTTTCAAATCCTCCTTCAGATGCCCAGCTCCCATCCATAGATTCGACACATCAAATGGGAGGGGTCCGCCTCCATGGCCTTCTCAAGATGTCCTGCCGCCTTCTCCCTATGGCCCAGGCCCAGATGTCCCAGAGCCATCAAATAATAGCAATGGGCCCGGTTTTTGGCAGCATAATCCTCCTCAAAGATCAAAAAGTCCGGCAGGGAAACGGCAAAGTACTCAATCCTGGTCCGATCCTCCAGATGCCGCTCTCCATAATCGATCAGACGATAAAACCGGGAGTTGGCCGCTGCCGGCCTCTTAAGCTTCAAATTTGCCAGCCCCTGATACAGAATCATATCTGCGGGCTGGTCATTATAGTACATAGCTCCCGCCGGCTCGTCGGTACCAGCCACCGCCCTCTCAAAGCACTCCTGGGCCTCCTTCGTTCGTCCCTGGCCTTCCAAAGCCAGCCCCAGATGATAGTAAATGTGATTGTCCCTGGTGCCCTCAAGCTTCCCCTCTCCCAGGTTTTCCGGATAGACCAGCGCCCTTCTCAGCATCTCCTCTGCATGGGTATACTGCCTCTCACAAAGCGCCTGCTTTGCCATCTGAAGAAGCGCCAGAGTATATTGCCCCGTTATTTTCCCTTCGCCGCCTTCCCATGGATGGAACCGCCGTCCCATGATGCACTCATAGGCCTTTTCATGGCTTCCGGTCATATTCAGCAGAGTGACATATTCCACATATAGATCATCCCTGGCCCTAATCAGCTCCCCATGGGCTTCATAATTTTTCATCCTTCGCTCAAAGGACCAGCCCAGCTTCCTGTACAGCTGATCCAGCTCCAGAAAGATCCTTGCATCCTTCGGATTCAAGGTAAAAGCTTTTTCCATGGCTCCCCTGGCCTTTTCCCCGTCATGCTGCTTGTTGTAATAGGCCAGCGCCAGATTTCTGTGTACCATGGCAAAGTCCGGATCCGCACTGGCTGATGCCTCCCACAGTTCTACCGCCTCCTTCCACTGAAGCTTATCATAAAAAAGATTCCCCAGATAACAGGCCGCCCGCCGGATGTATCCCTGGTCTATGGCAAAGCTTAACACCCCAATATCCTCCAGTTTATTAGGGAAACAATAATCCGGACAGCAGTCCTCTGCCTCTGCCAGAAGTTCTTTCACACGGACGTCAGCGCCGCCGGATCCGGCGGTATAATAGGCCTCATAATACCGAAGCATGGGCTGCTCACAGGTGCATTCCCGAAGCATCCCCATCGCTTCCTCATATGCGCCGAACTCCGCATAATCCCTGGCGGCCATCAAATAATTTTCATGAAAATTCCGCATTTTTTCCTTAAGCTTTCCGCGCTCCTGCCCTCTGCCGCCTGCCAGAATCACCTTTTCATAGCCGGACACAAAGTCAAAGGGATCCAGCGCCAGATTTTCCTCCACCCAGCTTTCCGCCTCCTGTAGTCTTTCCAGCTTTCTTAAGAGCCAGGCCTTCAGTCCTCTGGCTTTTATATTGTGAGCATTTTTTATCAACGCCCGCTCCACATGTGCAAAGGCCTGCCCGAATTTATGATTCTCGGCATCAATGGCCGCCAGGTAATAAAAGGCTGACTCCTGTTGTTCATTGCTCCATGTGGCCTTATAAAAGGCGTCATAGGCCTGCTGCAAAAGCCCTTTAGAGTCATTCCGCCGGTCCCGGGAAGCATCCTGAGACGAAGAAGCTTTTCGTGGCAGCTCCCGGCTCTGATACCAGAGCGTCAGACCCAGCAAATAATAGCTCTCACTGTTATAGGGATTGGGATTCCGCTCTGTGAGCCTCTCCAGCGCCCTGCGAAAATAATCCTCCGCCTCCGCAAATCTCCCTCTCCTCATCAGCAGTGCACCATAAGCATTATTGAGCCGGATATCCCCCGGATCCCGCTTCAGCCCCTCCAGGTAATAAGGATCCGGCAAATAAGTGGCATGCCGGTATTGCTCAATATGCTGACCGGTGAGATAAAGCTCCTCACAGGTACGTATCTCCTCCGGGTCCGCAGCCGCCCGGGCAGGCTCCGGCATTTTAGACAGCTTCTCTGCCTCCGGCCTGTATTCCACAAGACAGCTTCCGTCCTCCGCAAACACAGCCAGATAAAACTCTTCCTCTTTTCCGCCGTCTGTGGAAACCTGCGCTTCATAAATATTGGTGGGGGAAAGCCGTACCCTTTCTTCCAAAAGAGTTCTTTCCCCTTCCGTCAATAAAATGCAGGCATTCTCATATACCCCGGAAGCATATACTGCCACCTCTGCTGTCCGCCCCTCCAAAGACAGTCGGACCGCCGCCTCTTTTGCAGCATTTTTCACCTGCCCAACTGCCTTATAAGGCATGAAATACTGCGTAAAAGTCTTTTCCTCAAAGGGCTTCAGCCAGGTAAAATCGGGCTGGTTATCCGTATATACACCTGTCATCAATTCCACGTACGGACCATCCTCATCGGTCAGATTGCGGTCCCATGCCCTGCCAAAGTCTCCGCATCCCCAGGTCCACTGCTTTTTACCCGGTGAAATATGATGATCAGCCACGTGAAGAATTCCGGCTCCTTTTCCGTAGTCATAACCGCCCACAAAATCATATTCCGAATTTTCTGCCATATAAGAAGTGGGCACAGGAATGTTTTTATACCGCGAAATATCCACTCCTTCGCTGTAATCTTTTTTATAATATATCCCCGTAGCTATGGGAAACCTGGATACGTCCCTCTTTCCATGATCCATCACCGCATGAACATCCGGCGGAAATATAGACTGGGTATCGTCGTTTACCGGAACCGCAGGATTTGCCCACCACAAAAATGTTTGCGGCAGAGAGGTCCGGTTGTACAACTGCCCCGTAATTTCAATATATGCCTTCCCCGGGTACAGGGTTATCCTGGCAATTCCTTTTGTACCATACATCTGATCCACGTCATGACACAATACGGACCGGCTTCCGTCTTCATTTTCCACCAGCTCATAGTCCACCGGCAGGAAGGTGGTGGGCCTGTGATGCTGAGGCCAGTTAAATTCAATCCCACCGGAAATCCAAGGCCCTGTGAGCCCTACCAGCGCAGGTTTAATCACATGATTATAATACACAAAATCATAGTTATTGGTTTTGTCAAACGCCCGCTGGATCCTGCCTCCGAGAGCCGGTAGAATCATTACCTTCAAATATTCATTTTCCAGCCACACAGCCGTATATTCCTTATCCGTTTTCACATCACTTATTTTCTCAATGGCCGCATAGGGATATACCTTGCCGCAGCTTCCCTGATAAACACGTTTCTCCAGAAAAACAGGGTTTTTTTCCGCTTCTCCGATTTCATAGGTGGGAATTACCGTTTGTTCCACCCATGCCCTTACTCCAAAGTCTTTTCCGTTCATACCGCCTGCTCCTTTGCTTTTTCTGCCTGACTTTTTCTGCCCGGCTGTTTCGTCCTGACCTGTTATCTATATTGCGCCCCGGTCTGTCTGCTTTTCTCTCCCTTTAATTGTCAAAAAGTATAACTCCTATTATTCGGAATTGCATTACAAAGAATTGCTCTTTCATTGATATTTCTTGCTCTTTGCAAAAATCCTTGCGGCATGGCGCACTCTTTGCCAAACTGCAGCCCCTCGGTTTTTTGTACAAACAGCGCACGAAAACGTCTCACGGAACCGCCCCGTGAACAGTGACTCCCCCTTCGTATCTGTAACGAATAATTTCATAAAAAAACTTGCAATCAATATGATCTTATGCTATATTAATTTCACCAAAATCATTTTTATCAATGGATTTTTGCTTCACACGGCAGAAATCGTGTCTTTATGAAAAATCTGAATTCCGGCTTTTCGCCAAAAAACACAGATGCATCACTCAAATGAATACAGGCTGGCAGGCGAAAAGTTAAGTTTTTCTTCCTGTCTGCCAGGGTATTCCCCTGAAAGGAGAAAAATGGGAAAATTAGACAGGGAAATGAAAGAGTATTTCTCGGACAACCGGAGATACGCAGACTTATGGAACGGAAGCCTGTTCCAGGGCAGACAGCTCATATGCCCAGAGGATCTCCGGGAGAACAGTCCTGTTGTAACGTACGGAAACAAAGAGGCACATTTAGAGCGCACCAGCGATCTGGCAATGAAACAATTCCGGGGAAATCAGGTGCTGGCTCTCTGGATTGTGGAGAACCAGGAAAATATTGATTACAGCATGCCCGCCCGGGTTATGGTGCAGGAGGCCCTTCAGTACGGCAGGCAGCTTAAGGAAGTCCGGCTGAAAAACCGCAGAACCTATGAAAAGCATCAAAAAGAAAGCGATGACGGCCAGAATCCCTATTACAAAGATGCCGGAGAATTTCTATACCACTTTCGGAAGCAGGACCGGATATCTCCGGTTATTACCCTGGTGGTCTATTGGGGCGACCAGCAGTGGAAGGGGCCGCGGACCCTCCATGATATGCTGAACCTTGGCGGAAGCGATGAACTGGGTCAGGAGCTCCGTCGTCTCATCCCGGACTATCCTCTTCATTTCATAAATCTGTCCGGGCTGGAGGACTACAGCCTTTTCCAAACAGAACTGCGAACTTTACTGGAACTCTATGCATGCCGGAGAGATAAGGGTAAATTTGCAGAATATCTACATACCCATGACGAATGCCGCAGCATGGATCCGGGAACATTTCATGCTCTGGAAGTTTTGACCCACTCAGAATTATTACATACATATTTACCAAAAGAAAAGGAGGTAACCGTAAACATGTGCAAAGCAATTGACGACTTGATTCAAGACAGCATGGCAGAAGGAATGGCCAAAGGAATAGCGGAAGGCAGAGCAGAGGGTAAAGCTGAAGGTAAAGCTGAAGGCGAAGCTCGCATGGCTCAATTGATTCAAATTCTAATTGATGCCGGACAGCTTTCTGTTCTTTCTCAAGCCCTAAAGGATATTCAACTTCGGAATCAATTATTCCAGCAGTATCAGCTACTGTAAACAGTCTGTTCCAGGGCCGGCAGCTTATATGCCCAGAGGGTCTACAGGAAAGCAATCCTATGGGAACTTACGGAAACATTTTCCAAACAGAACAGCGAACTTTACTGGAACTCTATGCCTGCCGGAGAGATAAGGGTAAATTTGCAGAATATCTACATACCCATGACGAATGCC
>OFFL01000317.1_pt1 | contig 55604 bp, 41 predicted proteins | sample 1521391 | NCBI WGS metagenome assembly OFFL01 (sample SAMEA3504082, study PRJEB24116) | mouse gut metagenome | biome: mouse gut; feature: mouse-associated habitat; material: faeces | place: Denmark | collected 2011
GGCCTATGAATCCGCGGAACTCGTCGGGCGAAATCTCACCGAGACCTTTGAATCGGGTTATCTCTGCGTTGTCGCCGAGTTTGGCTATGGCGGCGATTCGTTCCTCGTCGGAGTAGCAGTAATATGTCTCCTCGTTGGCGGACGCACTGTTGCGTGTGCCTCGCTTGGTGGTTTTGCGGTTTCTGACACGGAACAGAGGGGTCTGGAGCACGTAGAGATGTCCTTTCTTGATCATGTCAGGGAAGAACTGGAGGAAGAATGTGAGGAGCAGAAGGCGTATGTGCATTCCGTCGACATCGGCGTCGGTGGCTATGATGACGTTGTTGTAACGTAGGCCGTCGATACCCTCCTCGATGTTGAGTGCGGCCTGAAGGAGGTTGAACTCGTCATTCTCATAAAGGATTTTTGCCGGTACTCCATACGAGTTTTTAGGCTTGCCGCGGAGTGAGAACACTGCCTGGGTCTCCACGTTTCGGATTTTGGTGATAGAGCCGGCAGCCGAATCACCCTCGGTGATGAAAATCGATGATGCACGCTTCTTTTCCTCATCCCCCTTGGGGTCGTTGAGGTGTACACGGCAATCGAGCAGTTTTTTGTTGTGGAGATTGACTTTTTTCGCCTTCTCTCGTGCGAGTTTAGTGACTCCGGCCATGGCCTTGCGGTCGCGTTCGCTATCCTGGACCTTCTTGAGGATTATATTGGCTACATCGAGATTGATGTGGAGGTAGTTGTCAAGTTCCTTTTTGACGAAGTCACCGATGAATTTAGCCACAGTCGGACCATCGGGGCCCATGTCGCGGCTGCCGAGTTTGGTCTTGGTCTGCGATTCGAACACTGGCTCCTCCACTTTGATGGAGACAGCTGCTATCATGCCGTTGCGGATGTCGGAGTATTCAAAGTTACGTGCGAAATAGTCCTTCATCGTGCGCGACACGGCCTCCTTGAAGGCGGTGAGGTGTGTGCCGCCCTGTGTGGTGTGCTGGCCGTTGACGAAAGTGTAGTATTCCTCGCCATATTGGTTGGCGTGAGTCAGTGCGATCTCTATGTCCTCACCTTTGAGGTGGATGGGAGGGTAGAGCGGCTCGGTGGTCATGTTGTCGCGCAGGAGGTCAAGGAGACCGTTGCGCGATATGTAACGTTTGCCGTTGAAGATTATGGCCAAACCTGTGTTGAGGAACGTGTAGTTCTTCACAAGGGGCACTATGAAGTCGTCGTTGTAATGGTAGTCGCGGAATATAGTGGCGTCAGGAGTAAAGCGCACCATGGTGCCGTTGGGCTCGTCGGTGGGTAGGATGTCGCTTTCCTCCACAATCTCTCCGCAGTGATAGAGGACGCTCTTGGCCTGTCCGTCACGGACACTTCTGATGAAAAATTCGGTGGAGAGGGCGTTGACAGCCTTTATGCCCACGCCGTTTAGGCCGACTGATTTCTTGAATGCCTTGGAGTCATATTTACCGCCGGTGTTCATTTTGGATGAAGCGTCGACGACTTTGCCGAGGGGTATGCCACGTCCGTGGTCTCTCACGGTGACTGTCCCTTCCTCCACGGTCACTATGATCTGTTTGCCGAACCCCATCATGTACTCGTCGATAGCGTTGTCGAGCACCTCCTTGATGAGGACATATATTCCGTCGTCGAAGTTTGAGCCGTCGCCGAGTTTGCCTATGTACATGCCCGGACGTCGACGGATATGCTCTTTCCAGTCGAGAGTCTTGATGTCGTCCTCGCTGTAATTGACCTGTGCGGAAGCAGCGGTCTCGTTGTCGGTAATGTCGGCTGAAAAGATATCTTCGTTTTCCATATATGATTCAAAAAACCGGTTGTAAACAGGGTGAAATCAGTTGCAAAACCTCACATAAGGCTTCTACCTACAAAAATACTTATTTTTTTCCGCCCTGACAAACGATTGGATGAAAAATTGAGCGTGGCGGGCCCGGATGCCTGCCACGCTCAATGGACGGTAACGTTATTCTTTTTCTTCCCAGATGTATAATCGGTCGGAAGGACGTATCTTGCGTGGAACTTTTATGGAGAAATTATCCCCCTTTTTAACCATAGGCACAGGGTCGTACTCGAGGCGTAATTCCTCAACCGTCTGGATGATGGCGCCGGTGTCGGTCCCTGTGATTATTATCTCGTCGCCCACATGGAGCTCTCCGCTCTCCATCACGAATTCGCCCACGCCGAGTTTTGGGAAATACCGTACTCCCTTGGCCACGTAGCGTTTGACCCTGGTGGCCGAAGAGCCGTATTTTGCCGACCATTCGCCGAGGCGTTGTCCCAGATAGTAGCCGTCCCAGAATCCGCGGTTGAATATTTTGGATAGTTCAGTGTCCCAACGAGCTATCTTTTCGTCGGTGAAATCGCCGTCACAGATAGCCTGGATGGCTTCCGAGTAGGACTGCACGGCTATCTTCACGTACTCCGGACCGCGGGCTCGCCCTTCGATCTTGAATACCCTCACACCTGCGTCAATCATTTTGTTGAGGAAGTGGATGGTCTTTAGATCCTTAGGCGACATGATGTATTTGTTCTCGATGTCAAGCTGATCACCGGTCTCGCGGTCGGTTACGGTGTAGCCTCGGCGGCATATCTGTGTGCATGCACCACGGTTGGCGCTTGAGTTCATCTCGTGGAGACTCAGGTAGCATTTGCCCGACACGGCCATGCAGAGGGCTCCGTGGCAGAACATCTCGATGCGTATTCTCTCGCCGTTCGGTCCGCAGATATTCTCCTCTTCGATGGCACGGTGGATAGCGGCCACCTGGTCAAGCGAGAGCTCGCGGGCGAGGACCATGACGTCGGCGAACTGGGCGAAGAATCTCACGGCCTCTATGTTGGTGACGTTGAGCTGCGTTGAGATGTGGACCTCCACACCTATGCTGCGGGCATAGGTTATGGCAGCTATGTCGCTTGCTATGATGGCCGATATGCCGCTCTCCTTCACAGCGTCGATGACGGCGTGGCATTTCTCGATTTCGCTGTCGTAGATTATTGTGTTGACTGTGAGGTATGATTTCACCCCGGCTTCGTCACATATCGAGGCTATGTTGCGGAGGTCGTCAAGGGTGAAATTGACTGAGGAGCGGGAGCGCATGTTAAGGCCCTCGACTCCGAAGTAAATGGCGTCGGCTCCGGCCTCGATGGCGGCATGGAGCGATTCGTAGCACCCTACCGGCGCCATTATCTCAAAATCTTTCCTGTTCATTGCGTGTGTCTGGGGTAGGGGATGTCAGATGGTACGTCCGGGGTATGCTTTCAGGGCGGCTGCCAGCACTTTCATGGCTCGGGCGAGATCCTCTTTCTTAAGCACATAGGCCATGCGGACCTCATCCTTGCCCATGCCGGGTGTGGTGTAGAAGCCTGAGGCCGGGGCCATGAAGACAGTCTCACCGTCAAGATTGAAGTCGCGCAGACACCACTGGCAGAACTTGTCGGCATCGTCGACCGGGAGTTTGACCACGGTGTAGAAAGCGCCCATGGGTATCGGGGTGTAGCATCCGGGAATCTTGTTGAGCTCGTCGATGAGGAACTTCCTGCGCTCCACATATTCATTGTAAGTGGCCAGCATATAGTCGGCCGATGTGTCGATGGATGCTTCGGCCACGATCTGTCCCAGCAGCGGGGGGCTTAGGCGTGCCTGGCAGAACTTCATGACATTGGTCTTGAGTTGCGGGTGCTTGGTGATGAGGGCGCCCACTCGGATGCCGCATTCGTTGTATCGCTTCGAGACGGAGTCGACAAGCACCACTTGCTCTTCTATGCCCGGAAGATGGAAAGCGGAGATGTAGGGGGCACCGGTATAGCAGAACTCGCGGTAAACCTCGTCGGAAAACAGGAAAAGGTCATATTTTTTCACGAGGTCACGTATCTGAAGCATCTCCTTCATGGTGTAAAGGTAACCTGTGGGATTGTTGGGGTTGCATATCAGGATGCCCTTGGTGCGTGGGGTGATAAGCTCCTCGAACTTCTCGACAGGAGGCAGGGCGAAACCCTGTTCGATGCTTGATGGGACTGTGACGATTTTGGCACCGGCAGAGATGGCAAATGCCATGTAGTTGGCATAGGCCGGTTCGGGCACGATGATTTCGTCGCCGGGGTCAAGGCAGGCCATGAACGCGAAGAGCACGGCTTCCGAACCGCCGGTGGTGACTATGATGTCATCGACGTCGACTTCGATGTTGAAGCGGTGATAGTACTCCTTGAGTTTCTCGCGGAGCGACATTAGGCCGGCCGACGGACTGTATTCGAGGATTTTGCGGTCGATATGCTTGAGGACCTCAAGTCCTTCGGCAGGAGTGGGGAGGTCTGGCTGACCGATGTTGAGATGATACACCTTTATGCCTCGGGCTTTGGCGTCGTTGGCCAATGGGGCGAGCCGGCGGATAGGTGAGGCCGGCATTAGGGTGCCGCGTTCTGATACGTTTGGCATTGTTGGTTAAGAGTATAAGTGTTAGCGGTGCGAGGCTTTCATTGGTTGATGCCAAGCAGATTTTCGCGGATATTGATGAAAATTTCTTTGTCGATCGGGGTGAGCTCCACATGTCGGCGTCCCATCATGCGTGATGCAGTGTCGAAGAAACGGTCCATGTCGACCGGTTTCATTCCCTGAACCGATCCTTCGGTGAAGGAGGGGAGGAAGGTGCGGGGGAAACCTGCTCCGTAGAAGTTGACACCCACGCCAACCACGGTGGCGGTGTTGAACATGGTGTTGATGCCGGCTTTGGAATGGTCGCCCATGATGAGGCCGCAGAATTGCAGGCCTGTCTTTACAAAGCATTCGTCGGCTATGCTCCAAAGCTTGACCGGACCATAGGTGTTCTTGAGGTTGGAGGCTGTGCAGCCTGCCCCCAGATTACACCATTCGCCTATCACGGCGTTCCCGAGGAAGCCGTCGTGGGCCTTGTTGGAATATCCTGTCATCACCACGTTGTTGAGCTCGCCACCCACCTTGCAGTAAGGGCCGAGGGTTGTGGCACCGTAAATTTTGCCACCCATGTTTACCACCGAATGCTCACACATGGCTATAGGGCCACGCAGGCATGCGCCCTCCATAATCTCGGCGTCGCGGCCTACATATACCGGACCTTTGCTTACGTTGATGATGGCACCTTCCACAGTCGCCCCCTCCTCTATGAAGAGCTGTGAGGGGTCGCCGATGAGGCGGCAGGTGTCACTTAGAGGCTGCGAGGTGCGTCCTTCGGTGAGAACCTCGAAATCACGGCGCAGAGCCTCGTCGTTGAGCATGAAAATGTCATAGATATGGTTGATGGCCAGCGGAGTTCCGGCGTACTCTTTGGTCGCAGCCGGGGTGCCATTACCGCGACGTGCTATAGTCTCTCCATTCAGAGTCAGTGCTTCGCCGATTTCAAGGGCAAGAATCGCCTCTACGAGCTGAGAGTCGGGGTGAAGGTTGGCAGCAATGAAAAGGTTGTCACCGTCGGCAGCTTCCACCATGGGATATTTCATGGCGAGATAGTCCTGAGTATCATAGGAATATGCCCCCGGGATGGCGCGCTGCCATTTCTCGGTCATGGTCATGATGCCATGACGCACGAGCCCTACCGGGCGTGTGAAAGTCAGCGGTAGTAATTCGGCACGCGCTTTGACCGGATCAAAGAGTATGATATTTTTCATAATTCGTAAGAGTTTTGGCTACAAAAATACGAAATTCCAATGAATTTCGTGTCAAATCTCTATTAAAAACAGCTCAACAGAAAGATGATTCTACTAATACAGAATAATCTATTTGCTATATCTTCATCAATAATCCCGACTTTTTGTATTAATTGGATTAAACGTGATTATCCCAAACAGTAATCTTTATTGAGAATCATATATGTTGCCATATAAAGTTTTTCTCTTAATAAAGACTGCCGTTTGGGATGAAAACGATGGCCTCGGATTATTTAAGGGAGTGTGGTGAATGATATTATCTCTCCATAATAAGTACACCCATCATATATAACATAACACTGGCAATAATATGTGGTGTTTCTGCTTAGCCCTGATACTCTTAATGAAAAATCACCCCTGGAGGTGCTGGTTTTTGTGCTATATGGGCTTAGATCAGCGTTAGTAGAATATCTGACGCCACATGTGCATGATTTCCCTATACCTGATACCGAACCATATATTCGACATGAAGTGCGTGAAATGTCTGATGCTTCAATGGTGGTTACAATTATGGGTTGGACCGAAGCATATAAATTTGAAATAATTGGAGTAAATCCAATAACTGTATATTCCACATCTTGTACCTCTGTTTCGTATGAAAAGCACATGGTGTTCTGCTGGGAGTTGTAATATATTTTTTTCGAGGACAACTCAGCAAAGTCGACGTAATCATCTAAGTATGGAGTGATGTCGCTGTCGGATAACTTGGGGACGATCGCCGCGGTGGCTCGTAAACTATCATTAATAAAATCATACGAAACGGTAATTGCTCCATTTTTATCGGAATACTGTAAAAAGTTTTCATCTGAATCTACAAGGCTGTATCCCTTCATGTGCTTTTGGATTTGCTCTTTTGAGCTGTTCCATTCTGTGCAGGCTTTGCTTAAAATAGTGTTTACTACTTTGTCATCTGATGGGTTGTATTCAGGTTCATCGTCGCTGCATGACGATATGATGAAACAAACGGAGATGCATGTTAAGATGCGATATATATTTCTGACACTTACTTTCATATTATTTGTTTTTTAATGAACGTTTTACCAATGATTCAATTGCGCTGCTTCTATTTGATGCGTTGCGATAGTCTAATTCTGTGGGTGTTGGTTCTATGCGGACTTCACACTCTGCAGTCTTGCCATTCTCTGTGGTGACTGTAATAGTGGCATGACCTTTCGTCTTTCCTTTGATTGTGCCGGATGATACTGTTGCGACGGATGTATCCGATGATGACCATCTGAATGTAGTTTCGGATTCTGCCGGATATACGGTTGGAACGATTGTTTTGGAGTAGCCTATGGGGATAGTCAAGGTCGATGGTAGAGAGACGGATGTAGGGGGCGGAAGTATTATAACTTCAGCAGTGGCTGTGACGCCATTGTCAGTAGTGGCTGTGATTGTTGCTCTGCCTTCAGCAATGCCTTTTACTAAGCCAGAAGTTGAAACTGTTGCGATATTGGTATTAGAGGATTCCCATGTGATGTTTTTTGCTGATGCGCCCTCTGGGGAAAATGAAATCTTAAGACTTTTTGTCTTGTTGACAGTTACATTTAATGGATTAGGAGTAAGTTCAGCTTTTCGTGGTGATATGTATTCTACATTTACTATACAAGAGACAGGTGGGCCTATTATGGGGTCCAATGTTACGTATGCCTCTCCAGAACCAACGGCTTTTATTTTTCCCGTTGGATTTGCGATACTGCCGGAACCGCTGACGGTCACTATGTTGTCGTCACTTGACTCCCATGTCATCTTCGGGCTTCCATGCATGCTTTTTAGGCCGGGGAATGAACCTTTTATTGTTTCGGATTGTCCAATACTCATTGATAATTCAGTTTTATCAAGAACCGCTTCTGCACTCTTGAATGAAATTGAATAAGACACGGATGAGGTTGCTGTCTGAGGACGCCCATTGCGATAGTACTCATATCGATAATTACAAGTCACAATCGCAGTTCCTTCAAAATAATGATTGGGGTAGATTATAGCGCCTGCTTCATCTGCCTCTTGGAATGTTAGGTTGTTATTGTTGACATTCCAGGTTGCATGAGCTATATATCCATTGTTGGGTGGATCAGGTATTCCTAAATACTGATGCTCGTCCCACTCGAGATGGTATTGCGCGTTTGTAGCTATGGTCAACAGGCAAAGCTGTACCAATAGAAAAAGTCTCTTGTTAGTGAATTTCTTCATAAATTGGATTAATTATAGTTGTTTTTTATTCGTGATGATTATGATTACATGAGGTATTGTGTGTGAAATGTTGAAACTGTGTATCGGTCTAAGCTAGGTCGCTTTGATTTGGCAAAGTTAATAAAATTTTTCTAACCTCATGACAATCGGGTCAGAGACAGATAATGGTAAGAGAATATGTCAAAATTCTAACTGTGTCGTATCATTGTGAACTTTAAGATTGATGCCAATGCATTAGCTGAAATGATTTTTTTAAAAAGTTCACGTCAAAATATTAAAAAATCTTAAGCGATTGTAATAAATTTTGGAAACTTGTAAATAGTTAGTACTTTTGTACCGAAAAGAGACACCACAGTAGTTGCAATCCTTGGACTGATAAAATTTTACGCATTAATTCTTTTTTGGACTAAGGAATAAAAGGCAACGACATCCTGTAAGACGTCGCGATGATGATTTGCACGATGTGATACGATGGTATAGTGTAAGTATGATATAATCTCTACATTATTGGAAATGAATAGTTTTCAGTAACTATCGAATCACAAACGCATTTTTTTGCTTTAGTCCTGTTGCTCCTTGTGGTAAGGAGCAGCGGACAATTTTTTTTATATCCCCTTCCGAAATTTTTTTAACCGCTTGCCGCAATCCTTGCCTAAGGTGATGGGTCGGTGATGATTTATGCCTATCCGGGTGGCAATAATCATGGCATATCAGCGTTATATATGATGATGACACGCAGAGGTTTTTTCTCTGATTTCTCCTGCGTAGGGAGACTCATGTTTGTGGCGGTCGTGGCTTTAGCTGCGGCCTTGACTGCGTGTTCACCTAAGAAAAACACGGCCGCTACCCGAAATTATCAGGCTTTTATCACGCGCTACAACGTGTATTTTAATGGTGACCAGCATTTTAAGGAGACCCTTAAGGAAATGGAGTCGGGCTATGAGGATGACTATTCCGGGCAGGTTCTCATGCACCCCGCCGAGGCTTATTCCGACCCGAAGGCACCGCAGCCGTCAGGGTCGTTCACGCGCTCGATAGAGAAAGCCCAGAAGGCCATACAGCTCCACAGCATCAAGAAACGTCCGCGCCGTAAACCGGGCCACAGCAATGATCCGGAATATAAAAAGTGGCTTAAGCGTGATGAATATAATCCGTTTCTGCATAATGCCTGGATGATGATGGGGCGCAGCCAGTACTTCAACGGTGATTTTCTCGGGGCTGCCTCGACATTCTATTACGTGGCCAAACATTTCTCCTGGCTTCCGGCCACGGTCACTGAGGCAAAACTATGGCAGGCACGCTGTTACTGTGCGCTCGACTGGCTCTTTGAGGCGGAGAACATATTGACGCGCATAAAGGAGGAGTCGCTTGACTCGCGCACATTGCGTGGGCTATATTATTTCACTTATGCGGATTATTATGTGCGTTCGCATGACGATAACAAGGCTATCCCGATGCTGACGGAGGCTCTTAAGTATTCGTCAGGATCGCAAAAGACGCGTCTTAATTTTCTCCTCGGACAGCTTTATACGGCGGTTGGCGACAAGGAGGCAGCCTATAAGGCTTATAAGAAAGCCGGCAGTTCGTCGTCGGCCAATTACCGCACCAAGTTCAATGCGCGTATCAAGCAGAGCGAGGTCTATAGCGGTGCTAACATCGAGCCCGAAGTGAAGGCATTGAAGCGAATGACGCGTTATGACCGCAACAAGGAGTATCTTGACCAGATATATTATGCCATAGGTAACCTCTACCTTTCGCGCCGCGACACCCTCAACGCCATAGCCAATTACGAGCTCGCCGCCAAGAACTCCGTGCGCAACGGAATCGAGAAAGCCATATCGCAGATAACCCTCGGTGGGCTCTATTTCGAACGCCATCGCTACGACCTGGCGCAGCCATGTTATGCCGAAGCTGTCCCGCTCCTCCCTGACACTTATCCTGACTATCCGAGGCTCAAACGACGCTCCGATGTGCTCGACGAGCTTGCCGTATATTCCCAGAACGTCACTCTGAATGACTCGTTGCTGCGCCTATCGGCCATGCCCGAGGAGCAGCAGTTGGCAGTTGTGGAGAAAATCATCGCGGAACTTAAGAAAAAGGAGAAAGAGGAGGCGGAGGCCGCCCGGCGTGAGGAGTATCTTGCGCAGCAGGAAGCTCTGGGCAGCAATCTCAAGACCGACAATGCCTCCACGCCTAATCAGTTCACCCTCAACACCGATAAGTCATGGTATTTCTACAACACGGCCACCCGAAATGCCGGCCGCACCGATTTCCAGAAAAGGTGGGGTTCACGAAAGCTGGAGGATGACTGGCGCAGACGCAACAAGGCTTCCTTCAATGTGGCCGATTTCGGTGAGGATAGCGAGGATGAGGCCGAGGCTCCGGAGGATGACTCCGAGGCACTGACGCCTGATGAGAAGGAGGACAAGGAAGCCCGGGAGCGCGAGAATGATCCGCATTATCCGGAGTACTATCTAAAACAGATACCGAAGACTGACATTGAACGCAACACCGCGAATGAGGTGATTCAGGACGGACTCTACAACACCGGCCTGATACTCAAGGATAAACTTGATGATTTTGACGCCGCCGACGGAGAGTGGGAGCGACTCATGTCGCGCTACCCCGACAATGTGTACCGTCTCGACATATATTATAACGAGTATCTCATGAATATGCGTCGCGGCCGCCCGGAACTTGCTGAGAAGTATCGTAGCCTGATTCTGGCTGAATTCCCCGATTCAAAATATGCCAAAGCCATGCGCGACCCGGCCTACATAGAGAACCTGCGGGCTATGGAGCAGCGACAGGAGGCATTGTATGAGCAGGCCTATGACGCCTACCTCAACGACAGGAATTCTGCCGTGCATGATGCGTATTCCCGCATGTCGGCCGACTACCCTCTCTCTCCGCTGATGCCGAAATTCATGTTCCTCCATGCGCTGGCTTACGTGACCGAAGAGAAGCCCGACGAGTTCAACGCCACGCTCAAAGAACTCCTGGAACGTTATCCCGATACCGACATCACCCCGCTTGCCTCAGCCTACCTCAAAGGTATGGCCCAGGGACGTAAGCTGCATAGCGGAGGGTCAAATACCCGCAGTATGATGTGGGACATACGCCTCACCAACGATTCCACGGCTTTGGCCGGTGAGATGGAGGAGATCGAGTTCACCGTTGCCCCCGACGAGCCTCACTATCTGGTGTTGCTCTTCGCCACTGACGAGATAGCACCCAACCAGCTTCTTTTTGAGGTGGCCCGCCACAACTTCTCGACATACGTGGTGCGCGATTTCGACCTTGAGATGATGAACTTCGGACGTCTCGGCCTGTTGCTCGTGAAAGGATTCGCCAATGAGGCCGAGCTCAATCATTATCGCTCGCTCCTCGCGCAGGATGCCTCGTTCTCGCTTCCGGCCCAGGTGCGCCCGGTGATGATAAGCAAGTCTAATTTCGACAAGCTCCTTCAGGGTGGCGGCTCGTTTGACGACTATTTCCGTTTCATAGGTGAGGAGACCATCCGTGAGACCCATGAGGCGGTACTGCCTCCTGACGAATACCCCTCTGCCGAGGAGATGTATCCTTCCGATGAAGCTCCTCTCGGCGGGGCGGCTGATGATGGTGCCGTGGTTGAGCCGGAGGTTGAAATACCAATGGCTCCTGCAGCGACCGATTCCATCACGCCTATGCCCGATGTTCCGCAGGTGGAGACACCCATGACTGCTCCTCCGGAGGCGAAGCCTGTGACCATCGAGCCCGAACCTGTCACACCGGTCGCACCGCCTGTCACTCCCGCAACCCCGGTTGTGCCTGAGACCCCGGCAGTCCCTGTTGCACCTGTCACTCCCTCCTTGCCTGACTACCCGATAGGCAGCGAAGGTGATGATGAAGAATAGATAACCAAACAAACCCTCGATATCCTCCATGGCAAAGATACTTTGGGCCGATGATGAAATCGACCTCCTGAAACCCCATATACTTTTCCTCAAAGGCAAAGGCTACGATGTGGTCACCGCATGCAGCGGTGCCGATGCCCTGGCTTTGGTCGACGAGGAGAACTTCGACCTGATAATCCTTGACGAGAACATGCCCGGACTCACCGGTCTGGAGACGTTGCAGCGCATCAAGCTCGTGGTGCCCCATATCCCGGTCATCATGATTACAAAAAGTGAAGAGGAGAACATTATGGACCAGGCTGTCGGGAACAAGATTGCCGACTATCTGATAAAGCCGGTCAACCCCAACCAGATTCTTCTCTCGATAAAGAAAAACCTCCACTCCGAGCAGCTTGTCTCGTCGCAGGCCAGCAGCGACTACCGTCAGGAGTTCTCACGCATCTCCACTCTCATCAACGATGCCTCGAGCATGGATGACTGGATGGAGCTATATCGTCTGCTCGTACACTGGGAGATGCAGCTTTCCGAAGCCGGCACAAGCATGGACGAGCTCCTGGCCATGCAGAAGAACGAGGCCAACTCCACTTTTGCCAAATTTGTCAAGAAGCGTTATGAGGGTTGGGTGACCGGTCCATCGGCCGACCGTCCACTCATGTCGCCCGACATATTCAAGTCGCGTCTCTTCCCGATGCTCGATGCCGGTGAAAAGGTGTTTTTCATTCTGATAGATAATTTCCGTCTTGACCAGTGGGCGGCGATAAAGCCTCTTCTGGCTGATTCCTTCACATTCCGGGAGGAACTTTACTGCTCCATCCTCCCCACCGCTACCCAGTATGCCCGCAATGCCATCTTCTCGGGTCTTATGCCGCTTGAGATAGCCAGGATGTTTCCCGACCTCTGGGTCGACGAGGATTCCCCCGAAGGGAAAAACCTCAATGAGTCCCCGCTGATTGCCACTCAGTTTGACCGTTTCAGGCGTAAATGCAAATTCTCTTATAATAAGATCAATGACTCCGTGGCCGGCGACAAATTGCTGCGCGAATTTTCCAACCTCCTATCCAACGACCTCAATGTCATAGTATTCAATTTCATCGACATGCTGTCGCATGCCCGCACCGAGTCGAAGATGATACGTGAGCTCGCATCGTCAAATGCTGCTTACCGTTCACTCTCCGAGTCGTGGTTCCGCCACTCTTCGGCGCTCGACATCTTCAGGCGCATAGCAGAGAAAGGTTACAAGATTATCCTCACCACCGACCACGGTACCGTCCGTGTCGACAACCCGGTAAAAGTGGTGGGAGACAAGAACACCAACACCAATCTCCGTTACAAGATAGGCAAAAATCTTGCCTATAATCCCAAACAGGTCTACGAGATAAAGCAGCCGGGGCGTTTCGGATTGCCCTCGCCTAACGTCTCCTCCACCTATATATTTGCCACTGACCGCGACTTTTTCGCATATCCCAACAATTATAATTATTATGTGCAGTACTATGACGGCACTTTCCAGCATGGAGGCATCTCGCTTGAGGAGATGCTTGTGCCCATCATAACGCTCACAGCCAAATAAATTCCGATTATGAAAGAGATACTCATCCCTACCACTGCCGACCTGGATGCAGCCGCCCGCCAATTCCTTGAACTTATGGGCGACGAGACCGTCTACACCTTCGAAGGTGAGATGGGGGCAGGCAAAACCACATTCATCAATTCCCTCTGCCGTGCACTCGGAGTAGAGGAGGACCCCACAGGTTCACCGACCTTCTCGATTATCAACGAGTACCGTTCCGATACAACCGCAGAGCTAATCTATCATTTCGACCTCTACCGTATCGAGTCACTCGAACAGGCTTTTGATATCGGTGTGGAGGACTATCTCGATTCCGGTGCGCTTTGCCTCATCGAGTGGCCTGACCGCATTGATGATATCCTTCCCGATGACACCGTGCGCGTCAAGATTGATGTGCTCCCCGACGGCGCCCGTCGTCTCACAGTAGGCTGATGTCGATGGAGATAATCAGTCTTGACGAAGCCCTCTCCACCAATAGCCATCTGTCGGCCATCGCGTCGGGATGTGGCCATGGCACTGTGGTGACAGCCTATGCCCAGACTGCAGGCCGCGGACAGAGGGGCAACTCCTGGGAGTCGGCTCCAGGCGAGAATATCACCATGTCCATACTGCTGCGCCCTGAGGGTGTGGAGCCGGCGGCTCAGTTCATCATCTCCGAGGCAGTCTCTGTGGGCATCGTCAGAGTGCTCCGCCGCTATCTTCCTGCTGTGCCGGAAGTAGCTGTCAAATGGCCTAATGACATCTATGTCGGCGACGGTAAAATATGTGGCATACTCATCGAGCATGCCATCGTGGGACGCCGCATCGACTATTCGGTGGCGGGCATAGGTATAAACGTCAATCAGAGCCGATTCCTCTCAGATGCGCCCAATCCGGTGTCCATGACCCAGTTTACCGGGTGCCGTTACGAAGTCGGTATGCTTGTGAGGGAGTTCGCGGCCGAGATACTTTCTGAAATTGACAAGGCGACCCTGTCGCAGGGTGGGGCAGAGGCCCTCCATGCGTCTTATCTCTCCATGTTATGGCGTCGTGACGGGTTCCATCCCTACCATGATGCGCTGACTGGCCGTGACATCATGGCTCGTATCGCCGACGTGGCCCTGACAGGTCACCTCACCCTTGTCACCCCCGGTGGCGAGTCAGCCACTTATGCCTTTAAAGAGGTGTCGGCTATCCTTTGATCTAAATGTGGCATGACTGAGAGTGCAGCCATGCCCGTCCGCTGATTTCATGCCTCCGGTCCATGCCGCAACGTGGGCCGGAGGTAAATCTATGTGCGTTGACGGAAAAATATTGTGAAATATTGTTGTAATAGATAAATTTTTACTATTTTTACGCCGTGATTAGCCTAAAAGCTGCTTTCGGGCCGGTTTCGTCTGTCCCCGGGAGTCGCCAAGGGCTTAAATTCTTGGTAAAAACCGGTTAAAAATTCGCTTTTCAGATAGCCCCTCGTAGGCTCTTTGAGGAAGCATAATCTAAGTTACTGCAAGTAAAATTTTCAAACTCCAGTCTATGAAGAGATGCCTTCTTTTCCCGCTGTTGGCAGTGCTGATGGCGTTCAACTTGTCAGCCCAAAACGACAAGAAGCAATTTATGGTTTTCGGTGTAGCCTTCTACAATCTTGAGAACCTGTTCGACACCATTAACAACAATGGCAAATATGACCTTGAGTTTTCACCCGAAGGTTCACGCCAATGGAACAGTGAGAAGTATTGGAGCAAAATCAACAATCTTGCCTATTGTATTTCGAAGATGACCACCCAGACCACCCCTATGGGACCGGCTGTGATCGGTGTGTCGGAAATCGAGAACAAGAGCGTGCTCGACGACCTCGTGCGCGCCGAAGCCATCCGTAAATGGCATCTTCAGGTGGTGCATCATGATTCCCCCGACCGTCGTGGTGTCGATGTGGGCCTGCTTTACAATCCCCGCCTCTTCAAGGTTGTTGATGTCACCAACCATACCCTTTTCATCCCCGGCTACGAATCGTTCCGCACACGTGACCAGATGTGTGTCACCGGAGTTCTCGGCGGCGACACCGTCAGTGTCATCGTCAACCACTGGCCCTCTCGTCTCGGCGGACAGGAGCGTTCAAGCTATCTCCGCGAAGCCGCTGCCGACCTCAGCAAGCACATCGCCGATTCCCTTTGGGCCATCCGTCCCAACCAGGGTGTGATTATAATGGGTGACCTCAATGATGATCCTCAGGACCGCTCATGCGCTTTGTCGCTCGGAGCCAAGAAGGAGATGAAGGGTGTTGCACCCCACGGTTTCTACAATCCTTGGTGGTCTATGCTCGACAAGGGCATCGGTACACTTGCTTACAAGGGACAGTGGAACCTCTTTGACCAGATCATCATCTCAGGCACACTCCTGAAGCAGAACAATGCTCCTCTCCAGTACTGGAAGTGTCAGGTCAATAACTTTGATTTCCTTTTCGACACCAAAGGCACACGCCAGGGCTATCCACTCCGCACATATTCAGGCGGATCATGGCTCGACGGCTATTCTGACCACTTCCCCACCGAGATTTTCCTTATCAAGGAACGCAAATAATCCCCGCGTGATATGATCAATGACCAAAAGCAGCCCTTTGTCATCACAGTGGGGCGCCAGTTCGGCAGCGGTGGCCGCGAGCTCGGCAAAGCACTTGCCGACGCATTGGGTATAGAATATTATGACAAGGAGCTCCTTGTCGAGTCGGCCAAACTCGCCGGTGTCAACCCCGAGTATTTCGAGGAGAAGGATGAGCGTTTCCCCACCTTCCTCCAAGGGCTCTTCTCATTTTCTATGGGTGTCACCCCGATGTGCTATTACACCGGTGCATCCTCCATCTCCGACGACGGCCTTTATAAGTCGATAAGCGAGTTCCTCCTTCAGACTGCCCGTGAGAAATCATTCGTAGTCGTGGGGCGTACCGCCGACTATATCCTGCGTCATCATCCCCGCTGCGTCAACATCTTCGTGCATGCCCCCATTGAGGAGTGTGTGCGCCGCATCACCAGCCGCAATGACGCCATTGATGCCGACAAGGCTGCCTCGCTCGCCAAAAAGACCAACAAATGGCGTGCGGATTATTACAATTTCTTCACCGACAAGGTGTGGGGCGATGCGAAAAGCTATGACCTTACCATCGACAGCTCCATCCTCGCAATGCCCGACAATGTGGCTCTCATCAAGGAGTATCTCAAGCTTCGCGGATTGATTTGACCCTGCAAGATTACCTTTTCTGAACAAACATTATAGACCATTCACAATTCTACAAAAATTCTTTATGAGACTAAAACTGTTTCTGCTACTGCTTTTGGCGGTCACATTGCCGTCATTTGCCCAAAAAACAGGCGTAGCCGGTACTGTGGTCGACTCCAACACAGGAGCACCCGTGAGAGGTGCCAGTGTAATCCTTGACAATCAGGGACTCACCGTCACCACCGACCCCGCAGGTAATTTCCAGATATCCAATGCAAAAGCAGGGGATGACCTCCTCACTATTGTGGCTTACGGCTACAATGACATCACTGTCCCGGTGGTTATCGCCAATGGTATGGTTGATAATCTGGGAGTACTGAAAATGCTCAGCTCTAATCTTAACGATGTCTTCTACGAGGAACAGAACGACCTTTTCTTCGACCAGGCAATCCTTGATGATGAGGAGGGCAACGCTCAGTCAATCGCTGCTCTGACAGGCGCCAGCGATGACGTTTATTACAATGCTGCAAGCTATGATTTCCAGCCAATGCGTTTCCGCATCCGCGGCTACGACTCAAAGTATTCGCAGACCTATGTCAACGGCATCAGTTTCAACGACCTTGCCCGCGGCCGCTTCAACTATTCCACCCTCGGTGGTATGAGCCGCGCTTTCCATGACAAGACAACTGCTCTTGGTCTCGGTGCCGCAACATTCGGATTCGGTGACATAGGTGGCGCCACCAATATCAACACCGAGGCTGCAAACTACGCTCCCGGTTTCAACGGTTCGGTAGGTTACACCAATTCCAACTACATGCTCCGCGCAATGGCCTCTTATTCCACAGGCCTCAGCAAGAGCGGTTGGGCTTTCTCATTCTCGGCTATAGGCCGTTATGCCAAGGAAGGTATCATCGACGGTACATTCTACAACTCATTCGGTCTCTTCGCTTCGATTCAGAAAGTGTTCAATTCACAGCATTCTCTTAACCTCACCCTTTGGGGCGCACCCACACAGCGTGCCACCAATTCGGCCACTTACCTTGAGGCTTACGAACTTGCCGACAACAATCTCTACAACCCCAACTGGGGTTATCAGGACGGCAAGAAGCGTTCTGCGAAAATCGTTGAGACTTTTGACCCCACAGCAGTCCTCAACTGGCTCTGGACACCCAAAAAAGGCACTACCATCAACACAGGTTTTGCCTTCCGTTCGGTCAACTACTCAACCTCGGCACTCAACTGGTACAACGCTCCCGACCCGCGTCCTGACTACTATCGCTACCTCCCCAGCTACTATGCTGACAATGAGGCTGCCTTAGACCTTTACACCGATTTGTGGAAACATGACGAAAGCTATCGTCAGATCAAGTGGGACGAGCTCTATCAGGCCAACTACCTCAACAGCATCAATGGCCGCGGCGGTCGTCCTGACAACCACTCTTCAAGCTACATCCTTGAGAACCGTCACAGCAACCAGCTCAACTTTGTGTTCAACTCTGTGCTTGACCACCGTCTCAACGACTACATGACCCTCCAGGCAGGTGTTTCAGTCAACTACACACGCGCACATTATTATAAGACCATCCGCGACCTGCTGGGTGGTGAATACTGGCTTGATATCGACCAGTACAGCGAGCGCGACTTCCCCGACAACCCCGACATGCTCCAGAACAACCTTCTCGATCCGAGCCGCCACGTCGGCAAGGGTGACACCTTCGGTTACGACTACTACATCAATGCCGTGCAGGGTACAGCTTGGTTGCAGAACATCATCACTCTCCCGCAGTGGGATATCAACTACGGCCTGAAGATCGGCTACACCCAGTTCCAGCGTGATGGCAAGATGCAGAATGGTCGTGCTCCCCAGAACTCTTACGGCAAGGGTGAGACCCACCGTTTCGACACCGGAGCTCTCAAGGCTGGTGCCACTTACAAAATCAATGGCCGTAACTTCATCTCCGCACATGCCGGTTACGAGACTGTGGCACCCCTCTTCGAGTATGCCTACATCTCACCCCGCATCAAGGACACCGCTATCGACGGTCTGACCCCCGAACGTATTCTTTCAGGCGACATCTCTTATTCATGGAACTACCGCCGTTTCCGTGGCGCCATCACCGGTTTCTGGACAGAGATGTATGATCAGACTGAACGTACCTCTTTCTATGACGACCAGTACTCCACATTCATGAACTACGTGCTCAAAGGTGTCCATACCCGCTACAAAGGTGTGGAAATCGGCGCAGCCTTCAAGATTACCCCCTCGGTGACCGTAAGCGCGGCAGCCACATTCGCACGTTATCAGTACAAGAACCGTCCGAAAGGCACTCGTTCATACGAAAACGGCATGCGTCCCGACACCACACAGGTGGTTTACCTCAAGAACTTCTATGTGGGTGGCACTCCCCAGACCGCTGTCAACATCGGCATCGACTGGGCAGCTCCCAAGTCATGGTTCTTCAATGTCAACGCATCATGGATGGGCGACGCTTATGTGAACCTTTCGCCGATCCACCACGAAGCTCTTCCCCAGCTTTGGGAAAAATATCCTTCCTACGATATCCTCGAAGCCAAGATGGCCGAGCTCGCAAGCCAGGACAAGCTGCGTGACGCTTTCGTGCTCAACGCTTCTATCGGCAAGCTCGTCTACATCAACCGTAAGATTTCAATGAACTTCAACCTGAATGTCGACAACATTCTCAACAACCGCAACATTCAGACCTACGCTTACCAGCAGGGCCGCTTCGACTACACTAACTATGACTCCACCAAGTACCCCAACAAATACTTCTATGCCCAGGGCATCAAGGTATATCTCAATGTGGGTATTAGATTCTAAGTTAAACCAAATTTCAAAACTCAGAAACAGATGAAACTACACAAATATGCCTTTGGCTTGGTGGTAGCCGCCACGGCTGCCGGTATGGTGAGCTGCGACGATGATTTCGACCGTCCCCCGGTCATTGTCCCCGAAGCTACCATCGAGGTCAACACAGCCATCACTGAATTCAAGGAAATGTTCTGGAGCGTGACCTCCGATAATTCCTTCATGACCATCCCTGTCAACCAGAACGGTGACAGCATCATTCTCGGCGGACGCATCATATCCTCCGACGAGGACGGCAACGTCTATCAGCAGATCTTCCTCCGTGACGAAAGCGGTGCGCTCAACATCCGCGTCCACGGATATGACCTTTATGAGAGCTATCAGTACGGTCAGGAACTCCGCATCAACGTCACAGGTCTCCTCGTGGGTTCTTATGGAGGTGTGATGCAGATTGGCACGCCTTACAACGGCACAATCGGCGGTATGGAACCAGCAGATCTCTCTGCACGCGCACAGCTCAACGGTCTCCCCGAACCATCAAAGGTGGAAGCCTACACTGTGACTATCTCCGAGCTCAACTCATGGGTAGGAAACACTCCGAAACTCCAGGAATGGCAGAACCAGCTTGTGAAAATCGAGAATGTAACCTTCGAGGGTGGTGGCGTTCAGCAGTGGTGCGACGCGCCCGGCCAGACCGGTTCCACTAACCGCACGATCAAGGATGCCGAAGGTAACACCATCATTGCCCGCACAAGCAACAAGTCCACATTCTCGTCCGACATTCTCCCGGCCGGTACAGGCACTGTTGTAGCCATCCTCGGTTACTTCAACGGCACATGGCAGCTCACATTCATGGATCCCGAGAGCGGTTGCCTCGACTTCGACGGCACTCCCTCGACTCCTGACACCCCCGCTGACAACATCTTCTCCGAGTCATTCAAGGATGGAATCGGCCAGTTCACAATCGACAATGTCAACCTCCCCTCTGAGATGTCAGAAATCTGGAAGCATGACTCCAAATACGGCTACATGATTGCTACCGGTTATTCAAGCACTACAAAGGAGAACTACGACACCGATTCATGGCTTGTGTCACCTGTGATTGACCTTGCCGGACAGACCTCAGCCTACATCTCATTTGACCAGGCTGTCAACTTCTTCTCTGACATCAACACCGCCAAGACCCAGGCCACAATCAACATCCGTGAAGAGGGAGCCTCCCAGTGGACCACCCTCACCATCCCTGCTTATCCCGCTTCAATGTCATGGGACATCGTCGGTTCAGGCGACATCAACATCTCGGCATTCGCAGGCAAGAAGGTACAGATCGGTTTCCACTACACATCCACCGCTGCCAAGGCCGGAACATGGGAAGTGAAGAACTTCGTGGTTAAACCCACCGGAACCGACACCCCCGTGACTCCTCCCGACGAGCCCACCGGCGACGTGGTGTTCTCCGAAACCTTCGGCAGCAGCCAGGGCGCGTTCACCATTGAGAACGTCACCGTTCCCGCCGAGATTTCCGACATCTGGAAATTCAGCTCAAGCTACGGCATGGTGGCCACCGGTTACGCAGCTGATGCGAACTACGATTCTGATTCATGGCTCATTTCTCCGGTCATTGACCTGAGCGCCCTCACCTCGGCAAAACTCAATTTCGATCAGGCTCTCAATTTCTTCGCTGACCTTGAGACCGCCAAGACCCAGGCCACGGTGAATATCCGTGAGGAAGGGGCGTCAGCATGGACTACCCTCACTATTCCCACCTATCCCTCTGCCTTGGGATGGTCATTCGTTGCCACCGGCGACATCGACCTCTCGGCATTCTGCGGCAAGAAAGTGCAGATCGGTTTCCACTACACCTCTACCGCTGCCAAGGCCGGAACTTGGGAACTCAAGAACGTTACAGTCAAGAAATAAAGATTATTAAAATTACGACTATAAAAATTTCGCTTATATGAGAAATTTAAAAACATATCTCAGCCTGTTGTTCATGGGGGCCTTGTCTCTGACATCCTGTCAGGATGACTTTGACGATCCCTCCCTTGTGACTCCCGAGTCCTCATGGCTGGCCGACACTGAGCACTATCAGCTCATGACCATCAATGAGGTGAAGACCACCTATTGGAGTGATGATGCTAATTACTACACCACCATTGGAGAGGCTTCCGACGGTCGCCGCATCCTCGTGAAAGGTACCGTGATTTCATCTGATGCATCAGGCAACATCTATAAGTCGCTCGTCATCCAGGACGAGACCGGCGCGTTGGCCATGTCAATCAACGCCAACTCGATGAACAACAAGTACCGTCGCGGACAGGAGCTCGTGGTCGATGTTACCGACATCACCATCGGTAAATACAGCGGTCTCCAGCAGCTTGGCGCTCCCGAGGATTCACCTACTTATGGCGCGCAGACCACATTCATGCCTTACCAGCTCTTCGAGCAGCACGTGCAGATGAACGGTCTCCCCAATCTCGCCCATTGCGACACCATCGTCACTACCTACAATGAAATCACCGGCGGGGGTGCAGCCACCCTCCAGAAATGGCAGAGCCAGCTCGTGCGTTTCAACAACTGTCGCTTCGAGAACGGAGGCACCGACACTTTCGCAGCCTATCAGGAATCCAAGAGCCAGAACCTCATCCTTGAGGACGGCAACTCCATGGTTGTGCGCACAAGCGGTTACTCCAACTTCTATGCCACTACTCTTCCCGAGGGTAACGGTGACGTGGTCGGCATCCTCAGCTACTTCAACAACGCATGGCAGCTCCTTCTTATCGACGTCAACGGCTGCATGAACTTCGGCAACCCGACCATCGGCCCCGGCGGCGAGGATAACCCCTACACCGTCGACCAGGCTATCTCGGTTGAGGCAGGCGGCGGCACAGCCACATCTGTATGGACCACCGGCTATATTGTCGGCGCAGTGGCTCCCGGCGTTACCTCCGTTACAAAGAACGAAGATATCGAATTCACATCCACTCCTACGCTTGACAATACCCTCGTCATCGCACAGGATGCGTCATGCAAGGACTACACCAAGTGTATCGTCATCGCGCTCCCGCAGGATTCAAAGCTCCGCCAGTATGGCAACCTCGTCGATAATCCTTCCAACTACGGCAAGCAGATCTGGCTTAAGGGTAACCTCGCCATGTATCTCGACACCTACGGCATCACAGGCAATTCAGGTCGCGCATCTGATTTCCGCATTGATGGTGTTGATGTCCCCGCTGATGAGGACGGTGAGATTCCTGCCGGCGAAGGCACCGAGGAGAAACCCTTCAATGTGACACAGATTGTTGCCATGAACCCCTCGTCGACCACAGTGTCGCCCGACGGTGGTGCCGGCATCTATGTCAAGGGTTACATCGTAGGCTCAATGCCTACAGGCGGTTCATCAACAGTCCTTTCAGGCACCTCGTTCGGCCTGACCGACGCTGCTGTCACCAACATCGTGATTGCTCCAACCCCTGACTGCACCGACTACACCCAGTGTGTCGGCGTTCAGCTCCCCACCGAAGCCAACGCTCCCGGTGTGCGCTCAGGCCTCAACCTTTCCGACAATCCCGGCAACCTCGGCCGTCAGGTAGAGCTCAAGGGTGACGTGATGAAGTATTGCGGTGGCCCCGGTCTTAAGAACACCTCTTGGTACAAACTCGGTGAAGGCTCCGGCAACGAACCTGTCAATCCTCCCACGCCTCCTGCAGGCAACGGTGACGGCTCAGAGTCAAATCCGTTTGCAGTAAGCCAGGTTATCGCTCTCAACCCCACCTCCACCACAGTGTCGCCCGACGGCGGTTCAGGTGTGTACGTTGAAGGCTACATCGTAGGTTCAATGCCCACCGGCGGATCATCGACAGTCCTTTCAGGCACCGTATTCGGTCTTACCGATGCTGCAACCACAAATATTGTCATCGCTCCTACAGCTGACTGCACCGACTACAACCAGTGTATTGGTATCCAGCTCCCCACCGAAGCCAACGCTCCCGGTGTGCGCTCGGGCCTCAACCTCTCGGCCAACCCCGGTAACCTCGGCAAGCATGTGGTGCTCAAGGGCGACGTGATGAAGTATTGCGGCGGTCCCGGTCTTAAGAACACCTCTTGGTTCAGCCTTGACGGCTCAGGTAACGAAACTCCCGATCCTGATCCGACTCCCACTCCTGATCCTACCGGCAACACTCCCGACTTCAACACTATGAACAACGGTGTGGCAAGCGGCTACTACAACACTATGACCTCCGCCAACGGCTGGGTGGCAACCAACGCGCAGCTCCTTCAGGGTGGTGATGCCGATGCCAGTCCGGTATTCACTGTGTTCGGTGACTCCTCTGTGTTTGCGGTTTGCCTCAACGGCAATACAGGCAAGGTCGGCACACTCGTGTCTCCCTCGATTTCAGGTGGCATCGGCACACTCTCGTTCGACTATTGCCAGCCCTTCGCTGACACCAAGTGTAAGCTCACCATCAACATCAAGCAGAACGGTGCTGTAGTTGCATCCGACACACTTGAAAACAACGGCATGACAAAGCTCCAGAAGTATGAATACAGCCACGCTTTCAACGTAGCCGGCGACTTCGTCATTGAAATCCTCAATGACTCACCCTCTGCATTGGCTTCCAACAAGGACCGTGTGGCCATCTGGAATCTCACATGGACTGCTAAGTAATAGCAGATAATTCTCCACTTTACCCCCCATAAGGAGGCGGGGACAGTTTCTATACGAACTGTCCTCGCCTCCTCGTTTTTCCGGGATATCGCCATGCGTGTGAATAATCTTCCGGCGCCACGAACCATGGGGTGTCTCCGCGTGTTTACATTACGTAACTCAATTTCAACTTCAACGTTATGAAATCAAAGATTTTCGCAATAGCAGCTATGGCCGTTCTCGCCCTCGCGGGCGCAGGTCGTGCCCAGGGATGTTCGCGTGTACTATATGTGGGAGAGGATGACCTCCGCATCGTCGGGCGCTCGCTTGACTGGAAGACTCCTATCCCTACCAATATATATGTCTATCCGCGTGGCATGAAAAAGGTTGGCAACACCCAGCCCGGTTCCGTGGAGTGGACCTCGAAATATGGCGCCGTCTATGCCGTGGGTTATGACGGTGGCGTCACCGAAGGCATGAATGAGAAAGGACTCGTGGTCAACGGTCTGTTCTGCAAGGGCACTGTCTATGACAACGATTCCACCCTCTCACGTCCCCCAATGTCGCTTGCCATGTTCCCGGCGTGGATTCTCGATCTCTGTGCCGACACTCCCGAGGCTGTGGCCTTGCTGTCGAAACATGATTTCAATATCTCAGGCGCCACTTTTGACGGCGGCACAGTGTCAGCGCTCCACTGGGGCATCACCGACGCACAGGGCCGTTCGGCCATCGTGGAGTTTGACCATGGTGTAATCCGCATCTATCAGGGCCAGGACATACAGGTACTCACCAATGACCCCACTTTCCCGGAAATCACCGCCATTAATAACTATTGGGTAAACAAGGGTGGCACACATACTCTCCCGGGCACTGTGAGCAGTCCCGACCGTTTTGTACGCGCCTCCTTCTTCGTCAACAATGTCCGGAAGACTGGTGATGCCGACCTCGGACTATCTATCATACGAACAGTCCTCTTCAATGTCTCTGTTCCCTATGAGTACACAGTCGAGGGTGAGGGTAATGTTTCCTCTACCCAGTGGCGTTCATTCTCCAACATCCGCGACCGTCGCTACTACTTCGATGTGGTCACCAACCCCGGTATCTTCTATGTCGATCTCAACAAGTGCGACCTCCGTCCCGGCGCATCGGTGATGAAGCTCGATGTGGCTAAATCGTCCGACTACCTCGGCGATGTCACCTCCAAACTCTTCAAGACCGAGCCGTTTACACCTATGTATTGATTTCTGACACTACATACTATATAAAAACACACTTACTGATTCACTAAGCTCCCGGTCCAATCTGTCACCGGGAGCTTTTACTTCTCCATTTTGCCGGCGTCTCACGGAGTGGGGGAGAGGCAAAAAAATGCTATCCGGTTAGCAGAGTGAAAAATTTTTATTAATTTTGCAAAAAGATATCCCCGGAAGCATGCCTCGCAGTAATCCCGGCATGTTAACCACTATGCCCTTCTCTTCAGATGCGTAGATTCATAGCCATATTGCTCATCCTCGTTTCCCTGGCAGCCTCAGCCGCCGTTGCGCGCTGGGAAGTTGTCGAGGTGCCCGGCCAGCTCTTCACCGAGCAGAGGGCCGAGGGCGATCCTGTCGACGTGGTTGTCAAGGACGGCTATCTCTATGTGGCATGCTCCAAAACGGTATCGGTAAAGGTGTTCACAATCCTGGGCCAGCTCATATCGCAGGAGACACTCCCTCCGGGCACCCATCGCCTCCAGATGTCGGCCAAGGGAATCTACATCCTCAAAGTCGGGTCATCTACCCGCAGGATCACCATCTGACACCCATAAGTCTATATTTCACAGTAGCCAACACTTCCATCACCTTAATATAAAGGAATGAAAGCACGTCTCATCATCAATCCCATTTCCGGCACCCGCAGCAAGGCCGGGCTCGACCGTCTTGTAGATGAATCATTGGCCCCACTGGGGTGGGAGACGGAAGTGACCTACACGCAGTGTCACGGTGATGCGACCCGCCTGGCTTCCGAAGCCGTTGCCCTTGGCTTCGACGCAGTGCTTGCAGCAGGTGGCGACGGCACTATAAATGAGACTGCGGCGGCGCTCTGTGGCACCCGGACTATCCTCGGTATCCTTCCATGCGGTTCCGGCAACGGACTTGCCCGCCATCTGGGCATACCGGTCGATCTGCGCGAGGGTCTCAAGGTGATTACCGAGAATCATCCGATGGCCATCGACTATGCCACCGTCAATAACCGCAAATTTTTCTGCACATTCGGCGTCGGTTTTGACGCGGCTGTCAGTGCGGCGTTCGCACGCAAAAAGACACGCGGAAAGTTCACTTATCTCCAGAGCACATTCGAGACTTATGCCAATTACACCCCTGAGCTTTACACCATAAGCGCCAACGGACGTGTGGTCACCGAGCGTGCTTTTCTCGTGGCCGTGTGTAACGCATCGCAGTATGGCAACAATGCCTACATCGCTCCCCATGCCTCCATTGACGACGGACTTCTCGACGTCACTATCATCCATGCAGGCAACACCCTGTCAACGGCTCTCGTGGGAGTCGACATGATGACCGGCATGATAGAACGCAACATGCTCATAAACACATTCCGCACCTCCAACATAGTGATTGAGCGCGAAAATCCCGGCATGGCGCACCTCGACGGCGAACCTCTCGAGATAGAGAAGCGTCTCGACATCAGTTGTCACCACCATTCGCTCAACGTCTACACCCCGCGTGAGGTACGCAGTTTCGTGCCCATCATCACTCCGATGGCCTCAATGTTCAACGACTTCCGTCTGGCCGTGAGCCATCTCTTCACCGACTGATTTTTACATTCACCCCCACCAGGCAGCTGTTTGTCCCGGGAGTGAACATTTCACATCCCATATTGTTTTATTTCTGTACGTCAACTATTGTTTATGAAAGGGACAGCAAGATTGTTAATGGTGTTAGCAGCGTTATATCCCTTGAGCTTGAGTGCTCAGGGGATCGCTGACATAGTGTCGAAGCTGAAAAATCTGGAATGTTTCAGCGCCGACGCCCGGTTCAGTGTGTCGCTTCCTCAGAGCGACGCCGATGTGGTGTATGAGCTTGCCATGGCCGGCTCCGCTACTCCGGCTGACTCATACTCGCCATGCTCGTACCTCGTGGACTGGAACCTGCACACCCCCTCGGGTGAGGTGACCGGATTCTCGGCCTATTTTGACGGCAACCATTACCGTTATCGCGACAACCGTCTGCAGGAGTATCATCTCGCGTGGGACTCCATTCCCTTCATGCCACGCGGCAACTCGCTCGGAGTGCAGGCTTCGGCTCAGTTTGCCGACCTCTTTCCCCAGTACATAGCCGGTGAGATAGAGCGCATGCAGGCCGATGACCGCTATACCCTCAAGCTCGTCACAGGCAAGACATTCAACGGCGTCAAGGCTATTACCCTTGAGTCGGTCATGGAGGTCAACGGTGTCACCGTCCTTGAGAAGGATTTCATCTTCGATGCCTCATCCCTCCTTCCGCTGCGCATCGACACGGAGAGCAACCCAGGTTCCATCACTGAGCAGTCGGTGCTGGTCAGCTACACTTATCCAGGTTCGTTGAAATGTGAACCGCTGTCGGAGGAAAAACTTGTGGCCCGCTATCCCGAGGTGTTCGAGAAATACCGCGAGAGCAATTTCCGCATCGAGAACCTCGCCTCCACCCCGATGCCTACCTTCGCGTTGCCCACAGCCGACGGAGCTCGCTACACGCATCATCGTGGCGAGTCATTCCAGGCTCCTGCTGTGATAGCCATCCTTGACGCGTCGACACCCTTCAATGCCGATCTCATTTCTGCTGTCCGCAGTGCCGTAGCCTCGCTGCCCTACCAGGCCGAGGTGCTCTGGGTGTTCACCTCCACCAACCCCGATGCAGTCCAGGCCATCGTCCCGCAGCCCGGAGTAGGGGAGAAGGTGCTCCTCAACGGCCGTTCGCTTGCCCGCGACTGCGGAGCAGCATCGCTTCCGGTCATCATAATGACAGGCTCGGACGGTGTGGTGAAAAATGTCAATCTCGGATTCAACAACGACCTTGAGAATATTGTTTTACAGACAATGGCACTCGTGTCATGACATATATACATTAATATATAAGAATATATAAGAAACTAATAACTATACAGAATGGAAACCGTATTTTTTAAAGGACAGCCATGCCACACTTACGGCATGGTCCCCAACATCGGGGAGACTGCCCCCTGCTTCCACCTTGCAGGTCCCGATCTTTCACAGGTGTTGTGCAGCGACTTCACCGGAAAACGTGTGGTGCTCAACATATTCCCGAGCCTCGACACCGAAGTTTGCGCCCGCAGCGTGCGCCGTTTCAACGAGGAAGCAGCCTCGATGGATGACACCGTTGTCATCTGCGTATCCATGGACCTCCCCTTTGCCATGGGGCGCTTCTGCACTGTCGAAGGTATCAAGGATGTCATTTTCGGCTCTGCTTTCCGTTCGCCTCTCTTCGGCCAGAAATATGGTGTGCAGCTTGTCGACGGTCCCTTGGCCGGTCTTCTTTGCCGTGCCGTCCTCGTTCTTGACGAGAACCGCCGTGTGATATTCCGCGACCTCGTCGAGGAAATCACCAACGAGCCTGACTATGACGCAGCCCTCAAGGTGCTTCGTCACGAAGTCTGACCCCGGTCGCGCCATCGGTTTTTCAGAATAACGTATTTCCTGATTGTTTGTGCTTTTGATGAGTGCAAACGGTTAGGAAATCGTGTTTTTTAGTGCAGTTCGCTAACATTTTGTTAGCGAACCGCACGTTTTTTATGTGAAAAATGATTAAATGTTGGAAATAAATCAGTAAATTTGCCTCCGTTACGAGAACTTTGTTTAGGATTACCCCCTATCGATTGCTTCCTGTTTCTTTGTTAAGACCAAATCAATCTTTTACAACCATCTCTTGTTCCTATGAGAAAAATAATGCTGTTTTTGGCGTTGTTGCTTTTTGTGGCAGCTAACGCCGTCGCGCAAGATGTGCGCGTGTCAGGACAAGTGCTATCCGCAGAAGATGACGAGCCGCTGGCCGGTGCAACAGTGCGTGTACCAGGCACGACGGTAGCCACTGCCACTGACGCAGATGGCCACTTCACCCTCTCGGGCCTCGGGCCGTCCGATAAGCACATTGAAGTGTCGTTCATCGGCTACGAAACGCAGTCAGTCGCTGTCAAACCTCAGCTCACCATCCGCCTCTCCATGAAGACCGAGGTGATGGACGAGGTTATGGTCGTGGCTTTCGGCAAGCAGAAGCGCGAGTCGTTCACCGGTTCAGCCAGTGTGGTCAGCGCCGCCGACATCGAGCGTCAGCAAGTCACCAACCCGATTGAAGCCCTCAGCGGTAATGTGACCGGTCTGCAGATGCTTCAGACAAACGACTTCACTTCCGATCCCTCCATCACCATCCGCGGTATTGGCTCGCTCAACGCCGGCACCGAGCCTCTGATCGTCCTCGACGGTCTGCCCTACAGCGGCTACTGGAACGATATCAACCCCGCCGACATCGCCAGCATCACAGTGCTCAAGGATGCCGCTTCCAACGCCCTCTACGGTGCCCGCGGTGCCAATGGTGTCATCCTCATCACCTCGAAGAGCGCCGGCCGTACTGCCACAAAGGTAACCTTCGGAGCCAAATGGGGCGCCAACCATGACGCACGTGTGCAGTACGACATGATCGACTCCCCCGGGCAATACTACGAGCAGCATTACCGTGCCATGCTCAATTACTACATGAACTCGCAGAACCAGTCATTCAACCAGGCCCACATCAATGCCAACAACATCCTCGGCGGTGCCAAGGGAGCCGGTGGTCTGGCCTATATGGTCTATGCTGTGCCTGAGGGACAGACTGTCATCGGCACCAACGGTCGCCTCAACCCTAATGCCGTGCTCGGCAACCGAGTTGCCTATGGCGACAAGATCTATACCCTCTATCCCGACGACTGGAAAGATGCAGGTCTCCGCACAGGATTCCGCCAGGAATACAACCTCAACCTCAGCGGCGGTAACGAGAAGTACACCTTCCAAGGCAACACAAATAAAGAGCTAAGTCGCTAAGATTTAGCTCTTTCTTTATTTTTATTCCGCCGCAAAATGTTAAAAATTGTATTTTTGATACAATTTTGATACAATTGTCCATAATGTATGGTTTGTAGAGATTGATAATCGTATCAAAAATAGATATGCGAACTATCATTGGGTATCGCGTGTTTATGTTATCGAGTGCTAAAATTTAACAAAGATTCAACAAGTCTGTTTGAGTTTGATTGGCTCTCACCATTAATAACACTCTAACGTAACACCCGCAAATGCCAAACCCTACGACATTACGAGATGTTGTGCCAATTTTGGAAGACCTCAGGCAGCTTATAAAAGTTCCGCTGGTAGCCAAACAGGATACAATTTTATACAAGCGAATAGCCGAAGCCACCAGTAAACTTTGCTCTATCGACATCGAAAATGCTATTATCGAATCTCACGCCTCCGGAGAAATCGGAAAGGTGCAAGCTAACCAGACCAGAAATTACTGTGCTGAGATTGCGACAAGAATAGATACATTCCAAAATGTATTCTATAAATTGGACAAAGATCGTAAAAATAAATCCAAGGCAGACATGATAGACGGCTACGAAAGCAACCACTTCCTTAAAGAAGTGGAGATGTTCTATATGATTGCCGCTCATTATGAGTACGCGCTAAAGGCTTGTCGCAAAATCCCGGTGCCTGATGATTGGACGATAGATAAGTACAAACAGGAAATCGAGTTATTCCATATGGCCGAAACCCGTGAAGGATGGCTTGAAAAGAAACGGGAATTTCTTAAGAAATTGCAGGAAAGCGTTGAATATGATGAATTTCTGTTGAAACCTTCATTCGATGTGTACCATGACTTGCGAAATGTCTGTCGCAAAATTTTTATCACGGTGGAAAGATACTTTCCGCCATGTGAAATTCAGTTACATCCGAAATGCAGGGAAACCTTTATACAAAAGATGCAGGTTCATAATGGTAGTTATCCCACGCCTGAACAACCTGTAAAACAGAATCAGACCAATACGAAATCATGCCGCCAATGGGAAGGGGAACTGTTCCCGATGATTCTTGTGTCGGAATTATATGAAATCTGCTCTGATGTTTTCGATAGTACCGAGACTCAGTTCCATTCATCGCTCAATCTCCATGGTAAGCATGAACCTATAAAGATACGACCAAAACAGAAAATCAAGGCGTGCTATCTCATATCGAAATTATATGAGATTGTTCCGGCCAAACACAAAGCGGCGTGGCGCGAGGATATTCTCGCTCATCTTGATATTCAGTGGAGCTACTATGAAAAGAAGTATTGTCATCCACGCGGAGATGATGCCAGTGCATCAAGTAGAGAATATGCTGATGAGATTGACAGAATCTTCAAAAACCATAAAAAACGAGCATGAGAGTTTGTGCGACTTAAAGATACCACTCGCGCACCACTTTCACCACTCATATTTCCACTTTTGAAACCTTATGATACTACCCGTCAGAGCCTGATACTCTGATGGGTAGTTCTATTAAGTGGATAAGATGAAACCACATACACCCCACCCATAACCGGTTGTAATTTTGCAGTGTCCGGGAGATACTCGGATACGCTCTCTCAGAGGGCGGAAGTATAATTCAAACCCACACTGCGTATGACAAAAGACCAGTTACTCAAACTTCCTCTCTGGCAGTATACCGGAGAACAACTTTTAGAATTACTTGATTCCCGTAATGTCAAGGATAACATCGAACCAGACGGTGCAGCTATCACAGCAAAGCGATGGCTCGTCTATGGAATTGAAGGTCTCTGCGAACTTCTCCAGTGCAGCAAAGCAACTGCACACCGTATCAAGAACAGTGGCGTAATCAAAGATGCCATTACTCAAACGGGTAGAAAAATCGTTATCGACGCACAACTTGCGCTCGATCTTATCCAGTCATCAAAGAAGGGAGGTCGCCGATGCAAGAAGTGAAAGAGGACATCCTCCGACTTTGGGAGGAAAAGCAGTTGAGAATCACGGATGAGATTCAGACTGCGCCGGAGGTGCTGTACGCCAACGGCAGCGTTATCGGAACACTCGGCAACTTCTCGGCTTCGACCGGCAAAGCCAAGAGCAAAAAGACATTCAATGTCGCCGCGATTGTCGGGGCATCACTCGTCAACGGCAAAGTATTGGGCTACACCGCAGAGTTCCCCGATGACAAGCGCACAATCCTCTATTTTGACACCGAGCAAAGTCCGTATCACTGTCAGAAAGTTATGGAACGTGCGTTGCGCCTGGCGAAACTCCCGACCGACACCCATCCGGAACATTTGAAGTTCGCCGCTCTGCGCCAGCTAACACCCACATTGCGCCTTGAAGTAATCGAACAGGCGATAATCAACACTCCCGGTGTCGGACTTGTAATCATCGACGGTGTGCGCGACCTTATGTACGACATCAACTGCGCCAAGGAATCGACCGACCTTATCGGCAAGCTGATGGAATGGACAGACAAGTTCCAGATTCATATCCACACCGTCCTGCATCTCAACAAGAGCGACGACAACGCCCGTGGTCATGTCGGCACCGAGCTGAACAACAAGGCAGAGACAATCCTCCAAATTAGCCGCAGCAAAACCGATGATACCGTGTCGGAGGTCTGCGCCGCCATGATCCGCGCCGCCGAGTTCGATCCATTTGCCTTCCGCGTCAATGACTATGGACTCCCTGAGATTGCAAGCGGGTATGTGTTCTCCGAGCCGGGCAAGAAAGCCAAAGACCCTTATCCATACAAGGAGTTGACCGAGGAACAGCATCGCGAGGCATTAGGCGTAATCTTCGCCAACGGTCCGATAAAAGGTTGCCGGAACTTCGAGGCTGCACTCAAAAGCGGATATGCCGCCTGTGGTCATTCCTATTCCAACAACAAGGTAAAGGGCTTGAAGACCTTTCTTGACAACAAAGGTATGATTCGTTACGAGAACCGCGAGTATATCTACAATCCTGATTTCTACTATTGAGAAACACCAAATTGGTTTGGTTTAGAAAAGGGCATATATAATAGGCGCTAAACCAAGAACCATCTCACCCAAACATTTTAGAACCCATGATCAAAGAGATTAAATCAATCCCTTTAGCCTCCTTCATGTCCCGAATCGGACATGAGCCTACGGCGAGAAAAGGAACAAGGCTCTGGTATAAGTCGCCTTTGCGACAGGAACATACGCCGTCATTCAAGGTCGAGACTGCGCTCAACTGCTGGTATGATTTCGGACTTGGCAGAGGCGGCAACATCATCGACCTTGCAGCCGAGTTGTATCAGACAACAGACCTGCGCCATATACTGCGTTGCATCGCTGACAGCTACCCGGTACCATCGGTGCCGACAATCGCTTCCTCTTTTGCTCCGCGACACTCAGCACCGAGTATGGAGCGGTTTGAGGTCGTGCCACTGGAACACCGCGCACTTGTCGCATACCTCCAAGAGCGTGGCATCCCGGCACACATCGCCACGGCGAACTGCAAGGAGGCTCAATACAGCGTCAACGGCAAGTTTTATTTTGCCGTGGCATTTGAGAACGTCAGCGGAGGCTGGGAACTGCGCAACCGATATTTCAAAGGTTGCCGTAGACGCAAGGACATCTCATATTTGCCGTGGGCGAGAGATGGCCCGTCAGCAGAGTGTGCCGTGTTCGAGGGATTTATAGATTATCTCTCGGCACTCACACTCGGCATCATCAGTGGAGCCGACACAATCATACTCAACTCGGTTGTCAATGTCAACAAGGCTGTGCCTTTTCTCAAAGGTTACACTACTATCAACTGCTACCTTGACAACGACAATGCCGGGAAAACAGCACTCGCCGAGTTGACCGCCATTTATGGCTCAACAATGATTGACCGCTCCACGCTCTACTCCGAGTTCAACGACTTGAATGATTTTCTTATCAATCGAAGTTTCACCAAAAACACACTTTCCAATGAAAACAAATAAACCCACCGCATCCAAGTCAACCGAGTTGACCGATGCAACCAAATCCAAAGTATCGACCCTTAACCCCGAAGTCACAATGAAATCAGATAACTCCACCAACCCTAATCCCGCAGTCAACAGCGATAACACTGTTAACAGCACCACACCTGCCAACGCTGACAATCTGTTTGACAACGAACAGCCAGTAACCGAGGCAACTGCCGTAACCGAGCCACCGAAGCAACAGCGCATCGGCAGGCAGCAGCGCAAATCGGATTTCGCCGAGTTCAAGGCAACGTTCCTCACTCCTGCAAAGCTGGTGAACCGCCATGCCCTGAACATCGAAGGCGACCTATGGGACCAGCTTGAGCGCGTTTCCAGAATCCTCGGTGGCCGTGGCACTACCGTCAGCAGTTACGCCAACGCAATCCTCGCCGAGCATCTGAAACAGTATGCCGAAGACATCGAAATCTGGCGCAAACTCTGAGCGCGTGATTGCAACTACATTTTGACCGCTAAATAGTCCTCGTAGTTTCGTGCACCTCGAAACTATCGTAGGGGTTCGGAATCGGAGGGAGCGAGTTTATGTTTTCGTATTACAAGTAATCCTCAAACGACTCGCTCCCCTCCGCTCCCGATGGTCACAAACCTCAAACAGAATTTCCAATGAAGAAATCCAATTTACGTCCCGCTAAAGGGCGTCCCAAGCTCCCGGCTGATGAACGAAAGTCCATCATGGTGCCGGTGAAATTCGACATAGACCAATATCAGGTAATGATGGACAAAGCTCTCACGGCAGGGCTCAACCGCTCGGAATATATCCGGCAGTCGGCACTGCACTGTAAAGTCGTGGAAAGGCTCACGCCAAGAGATGTCAAGGCAATCCGCGACCTTCAGGGAATCGCTGAAAATCTCAACCGCACGGCAAAATTTGTCGGTGCCATTCTAAAAGGTGGTGCCTCTGAGGAACAGATTGTCCGCACATACAGAGAGATAATTCAGTGCAAGGATTTTGTCCTTTCACTGATAAAAAACTATCGTAATACACCGGACAGCGTATGATGGGCAAGATAACAAAAGGCGGCAGTTTCGGCGGTTGTGTCGATTACGTCACTCGTCGAAAGAAGGATAATCCCGACGGCACGCCCTGTAATGAATGGCGTCTTATAGACTGCAAAGATGTATCTATGATGGAAGGGAGAAATGGAATTATCGCTTCTTTTGAAGATAATCTCGCCTTGAATCCGGACTTGAAAAATCCGGTCGGGCATATTTCCCTGAACTTTCATGCCAACGACAAGGATAAAGTTGATGACCGGATTATGGTAGAGATTGCCCAAAAATATATGAAGAAAATGGGCATCATGGATACTCCATACATCATTGTCCGGCATCTCGACAAAGATTATCCACACTGTCATATCGTGTTCAGCCGAATAGATAACCACGCCGAAACCATTTCCGATAAGAATGATTTCAGTCGCAACAAGGCAGCCTGTCTTGACTTGACAAAGGAATATGGACTGCACATTTCCGAGGGTAAAAAGCAGACTAATGTCAATAAATTGCGTGGCACGGAAAAGATACGATATGAGATTTTCAATGCCGTTGACGCTGTATGGAACGATAAATCAGTCCATACTTTCGAGCAATTCGAGACTCGCTTAAAGGCGGCTGGTGTCGGCATAGAATACAAATACAAGCGTGGCACCAGCGAATTGCAGGGTCTATGGTACACCAGAAAAGGCAAGCGTTTCGCTGCATCAAAGATTGACCGGCGATTCAGTCTGGGCAATATATCCAAGCATCTGGCTAACAACAAACCGCTACATTCTCAGTCTCAATGGATGTATGCAGATGGCTCCATCGTGCCTATCGCATCATACAAAGGTGTGCGGCTTACGACACAACAAATGAATGATTACGTTGCGGGGAAAGCTATCCGAGTTGACGGATGTCAGGGAGATATGCCTACTGTGTGGATAAAATTCAACCCACAGCGCATGACTCCGGGAGTCTATTCATCGAATCCGGATTTAGTCGGCCAATCCGCATCCCAGTCGCAAAACTATGGCACTCGGTTATCCCAAGTTCCATCCTCAGGAACCTCGCAGATGCAAGAAGGTTTTGCTAATGGAGGCGTTTTACCCGATGATTTCAAACTGTGGATGAGCCGCCATCCCGGACTTACCATTGAAGAGGCCCTTCATCGCTATCGTGAAGAACAAAAAGCCAAACGCCGCCGACAAGGGCCCAAACTACACTAAACCCAACGCCGCCGAGGGAAGCAGACCTCGGCGGCGTCTCTCATCTAATCTCCTTAATGGACTCAGAGATGGATGAGTATAGCTGTATCGTATATGTTTATCAGCATATTCAATTGCCATCTCAGAAATTTTCGCTAATTTTGCAATATAGTAACCTTAAACTTCTGAAGATGGCCGAAACGGTTTAATCCCAAAGGCAGCGATGCCGCCAAAACCAACCATATTTTAAAACTCCAATGCAGTCGTTACAGGTTCGGTCAACCTTTCAGAAAACTGCAAACGGAGTTTTTGTTTTTATAAATGGCACTTACTCAAAGCGAAGATGCACTGGAAAAAGGTTTGATAAAGACTCTCACGGATATGGCGTATGAATACGTTGAAATCCATGAGGAGACTAACCTTATATCAAATTTCAAACGACAGTTGGAAAAACACAATGCCAAGGAACTTGCGCAACATGGCAGAACGGAACTTACGGACAATGAGTTCAATAAGGTCATGCTCTATCTTGAAGGTGGCACCACGTTTGAGAAAGCCAAAAAACTGCGGGATTTGCTTCCTTTGGAACTTGACAACGGACAGCGCGTATGGCTTGAATTTCTTAATCGTCATAAATGGTGTCAGAATGAATTTCAAGTTTCCAACCAGATAACTTTAGAAGGCCGTCGTCAGTGCCGTTATGATGTTACCATTCTGATTAACGGTCTGCCATTGGTGCAGATTGAGTTGAAGAAACGTGGTGTTGAATTAAAACAAGCATACAATCAGGTTCAACGCTACCACAAGACATCATTCCACGGTCTGTTCAACTATATTCAGATTTTCGTGATTTCCAACGGCGTGAACACCCGCTATTTTGCCAATAACCCTAATAGTGGTTACAAGTTCACGTTTAACTGGACTGATCGGAAGAACAATCCGTTCAACCAACTAAGTCTTTTCGCGGCTGAATTCTTCGACCCATGCACACTCGGCAAAATTATCAGCAAGTACATCGTACTTCACGAAGGCGATAAATGTATGATGGTTTTGCGCCCATATCAATATTATGCCGTTGAGGAAATCCTCAACCGTGTGGTCAACAGCAATGATAACGGCTATATCTGGCACACAACCGGAGCGGGAAAGACGTTAACCTCATTCAAAGCCGCACAGCTTGTTTCTGAAATTGATGAAATAGACAAGGTGCTTTTTGTCGTTGACAGGCACGACCTCGACACTCAGACACAGGCGGAATATGAAGCCTTTGAGCCGGGAGCTGTGGATGGCACTGACAGTACTAAGGAACTTATACAGCGTCTCGGAAGTGATAAGAAGATAATAATCACCACTATTCAAAAGCTGAATTGCGCAGTCACCAAAGACTATTACAACCGTCATCTTCAAGATGTGCGCGATAAAAAGGTCGTGATGATTTTTGATGAGTGCCACCGAAGCCATTTTGGAGAAAGTCACAAAAATATTGTCCACTTCTTTAACAACCTTCAGATATTCGGCTTCACCGGCACTCCGATATTCGTCGAAAACTCAAAGAATGACCGCACAACCAAAGAAATCTTCGGTAATTGCCTGCACAAGTATCTGATTAAAGATGCTATCGCCGATGACAATGTACTGGGCTTTCTCGTTGAATATTACACCGGCAACGCAGACCTTGATCTTGAAAGCGATAGCCGTATGCGCGAAGTCGCACGGTTTATCCTCAACAACTTCAATAAGTCCACTTTTGATGGCGAGTACAACGCTCTGTTTGCCGTTCAGTCAGTGCCGATGCTTTTGCGTTACTACAAGATTTTTAAGGGATTGAATCCAGACATCAAAATCGGTGCGATATTCACTTACGCAGCAAACGGCAGTCAGGATGATGAAGCCACCGGCATGAACCGGGGTTTCGCAAATCCGAAAGTCGCCGCCGATGAGATGCAGGAAATCATAGATGACTACAACAAAACCTTCGGCACATCCCATTCGGTAGAAAACTTCGGACTCTACTATGACGACATCAACAAGAGAATGAAAAAGAAAGACCCGAAGATGAAGCCTTTGGACTTGTTGCTCGTCGTCGGGATGTTCCTTACGGGTTTCGATGCCAAGAAGCTCAACACTCTCTATGTTGATAAAAATCTTGAATATCATGGTCTGTTGCAGGCTTTCAGTCGCACGAATCGTGTACTGAACGAGAAAAAGAGATTCGGAAAGGTGATCTGCTTCCGCGACCTCAAAAGCAACGTGGATGCGTCTATAAAGCTGTTCTCCGACAATAATCCTATCGAAGATATAGTGCGTCCGCCGTTCAAGGATGTCAAGCGCGAGTACATTGAAAAAACCGAACAGTTCCTGTCTAAGTATCCGAATGTTGATGAGATAGACAATCTTGAAAGTGAGAACGACAAAGTGGCGTTTGTCCTTGCTTTCCGCGACATAATCAAGAAACACGCTGAAATGCAGATTTATGAGGAATATTCGCCTTCGGATATATCTTTCATAATGACTGAGCAGGAGTTTCAGGACTTCCGCAGCAAGTATCTTGACATAGCACAGAATTTCGGTTCAAAACCGGCAAAGGTTGCCGCCGAACCCGCTGCCGCTTATGGCGCCGAACCGGAAACGACACTTGAAGATATTGACTTTTGTCTTGAACTGCTACACAGCGACGTAATCAACGTGGCATACATCCTCGCGCTGATTCACGACCTTGACCCGGCAAGCGATGATTACTCTGAAAAACGCCGTGAGATTCTTGACACGATGATTCGTGATGCCGAGATGCGCAGCAAGGCTGAGCTTATCGACGGTTTCATCAGCGAGAATGTCGATGCCAATCAGGATGAGTTCCGGCGGTCTAAGGCTGACGGCACAATAGATCTTGAATCACGACTGGTGGATTATGTACGCAGAGCAAAAGACCGTGCCGTAGAGCAACTTGCTGCGGAGGAAGAAATCGACCAGACGGCACTTCATAAGTTCATGGAGGAATACGACTATCTCCACCGTGAGAAGGACGAGATACTTCAGGATGCCATAAAGAAAAAGAAACTCGGTCTGAAACAACGCCGCAGCGTATTCAACCGTATTCTTCAAAAACTTCGTAAAATAATAGAAATCTACAACTGGGAATAATATATGAGCGAGGAACTCCAGCAGCAGCTTCGCAGTCAGCTTTGGACTGTGGCAAACAACCTTCGCGGCAATATGTCGGCGAGCGACTTTATGTATTTCACCCTCGGATTCATATTCTACAAATACTTGTCCGAGAAGATTGAGATGTATGCCGATGACATATTGTCGGAGGACGGTGTTACATTCAAGAATGCTTGGGCAAGCGACGATGCCGAGTTGAAAGCCGACATAAAAGACGAGTGTCTAAGCAACCTCGGATACTTCCTTGAGCCGGAGTTCCTTTTCTCAAGCATTATCGAGGCGGTTGACCGCAGAGAGAACATCCTGCCTCAACTTGAACGCTCGCTGAAGAAAATAGAGGACAGCACCGTAGGTCAGGACAGCAATGAGGATTTTGGCGGTCTTTTCTCCGACATTGACCTCGCTTCGCCTAAGTTGGGAAAGTCTGCCGATGATAAGAATACACTAATTTCCAACGTGCTTGTAGCCCTCAACGGCATAGACTTCGGACTTAACGAGGCTTCCGACATCGACATTCTCGGCGATGCATACGAGTATATGATCGGTCAGTTTGCTGCCGGTGCCGGTAAAAAAGCCGGTGAGTTTTACACTCCTCAGGAGGTTAGTCAGATTCTCGCCGAGGTAGTGACCACTGGAAAGACACGTCTGCGCGATGTATATGACCCTACTTGCGGTTCCGGCTCCCTTCTTCTGCGCACAGCACGCAACGGCAATGCCGACACCATTTATGGACAAGAGAAAAACCCCACCACATTCAATCTTGCCCGTATGAATATGCTCCTTCATGGTGTCAAGTACAAGGATTTCACCATAGAAAACGGTGACACCCTCGAAGCTGATGCTTTCCCCGACAGAGAGTTTGATGCCGTGGTTGCAAATCCTCCTTTCTCGGCACAATGGAGCGCGGCGGAGAAATTCAACTCTGACGACCGTTTCAGCAAGGCAGGGGCATTGGCTCCGAAATCGAAAGCGGACTACGCTTTCATCCTGCACATGATTCATCATCTCAATGAGGGCGGTACACTCGCCTGTGTAGCTCCCCACGGCGTACTATTCCGTGGTAATGCCGAGGGTAAGATACGCCGTTATCTCATTGAGAACAAGAACTACATTGACGCTATTATCGGTTTGCCACCAAACATCTTCTACGGCACGGGAATACCAACCTGCATCATCGTAGCCAAGAAATGCCGCAAGGAGGATGACTCCATTCTCTTTATTGATGCAAGCCGGGAGTTTGAGAAGGTTAAGACGCAAAACAAACTGCGCCCCGAACACATACAGAAGATTGTAGATACCTATCGCAATCGTACTGAAATCGAAAAATACAGCCATCTGGCTTCGCTTAAGGAGATAGCCGACAACGATTATAACCTCAACATTCCCCGCTATGTAGATACATTCGAGGAAGAGGAAGAAATCGACATCAAGGCAGTAATGGCAGACATCAAAGAGCTTGAAGCGAAACGCTCTGAACTCGACGCGCAAATCGAAGTGTATCTCCGCGAACTTGGAATCGTGGAATAAGAATCCTTAATGTTGAACAGTAAAGATTGAAAATCCCGATGACTGACACTGAAAACAATAAAAACTCCAATTCGCCCGTTTCCACATCCGCACCCTCCCTGCGCTTCCCCGGATTCACCGAACCGTGGAGAAGAATTCGATTAGGGAAAATCGCGACATTCAGTAAAGGTGCAGGTATATCTAAAGACCAAAGGAATGAGAACGGGAAACCATGCATTCTATATGGAGAACTATATACCACGTATACTGCCACAAATATCACAAACGTTATCAGTAGGACGAATTTACCAGAAGACAGCCTGATTAAAAGTGTGGCAAATGATGTCATAATCCCATCCTCAGGCGAAACTGCCGAAGATATTGCCACTGCACGATGTGTCCTCAAAAATGATGTTTTCTTAGGGGGAGACTTAAATATTATTCGATTGAATAATGATAGTGGTTCTTTTTTGTGCTATCAACTAAATGGGGTACGCAAGCGGGAGATCGCCAAATTAGCCCAAGGTGTTTCCGTTGTCCATCTCTATAAAGAATCCTTGAAATCGCTCGTGGTCTCTATTCCTTCAATTGATGAACAATCAAAAATCGCATATTTTTTACAACTCCTTGACGAGCGCATTGCAACTCAAAGGAGGCTGATTGAGGATTTTATATCTTTGCGTAGAGCATTACTACAAAACGCAATATCAAGAGGCTTATCCAAGAAGTCGTGGAAGTTGACCTCATTAAGTGACATTCTGACCGAGCGCGGCGAAAAAAACTCTGCGGGATACAATGTTTGCTCGGTATCGGTTTCTGAGGGAGTTGTAAATCAGATAGAATATCTTGGTCGCTCATTTGCTGCAAAAGAGACAGGACATTATAATGTTGCTCGCTATGGGGATATTATATATACCAAAAGCCCGACCGGGAGTTTCCCTTATGGAATAGTCAAACGCAACACTCAGAAATTACCGGCAGCTATTTCCCCATTATATGGGGTATTTGTTCCTAAATATGATTGGATTGGTATATTGCTGGGTTACTACTTTGAGAGCGAGGTAAATACTTTTAACTATCTTCATCCTATAATTCAGAAAGGTGCGAAAAACACAATCAACATCACAAACAGTGGATTCTTAGCAAACAGCGTCCCTCTGCCAACCGATGAAAGCGAGGCATTAACCCTCGCTAAATGCTTGGATACAATTAGCGACAAGATTATTCTTGAAAAGTCCATATTGACCCATTACACAGAGCAACGAGAATATTTGTTATCCAAGATGTTCGTGTGACATAGATTGAGGATATATTTCAATCAATGTCCTCAATAAATGAAACGCTATATGAAACATTGACCACGGATTGCAAAACGTCATTCAATGAAATTGGCATTGATTATGGAGGTTTGACCGGGAAATCCGCTGAAGATTTTGGCTATGGAAAGCCTTTTATCTCATATCTGAACGTATATCAGAATCAAGTGATAACCGATTACAATTTTGATAATGTGGAGATTAGAGACGGAGAGAATCAGAATAAGGTACGCACGGGCGATTTACTGTTTACCCTGTCGTCGGAAACGCCCGAAGAAATTGGCTATTCCGCTGTATATATGGGGAATGCTAAAGAACTATACTTGAATAGTTTTTGTTTTGGCATACATATTCAAGAGTCTGAAATGGTGTATCCCCCTTATATGGGATACTTTACTTCAACGACTTATTTCCGTAGGAAGATAATCCCCTATGCACAAGGCAGCACTCGCTTCAATTTACATAAGCCATCGTTGATGAATATAAAATTCTCACTTCCCGCAAAAGAATATCAAATAAAGATCTTCAATACTCTCCAGTTGTTAACCGACAAAATATCGACAGAAATAGAATTGCATAACAGATATATTCAACAGAGAATCTATCTGCTATCGAAGATGTTTATATGAGCATCTTTGATAGAAGGTAGCCTTTCTGACTTTCATATCTTTGTAATATTGTTCTCTCGCATTCTATCTTTATCAAAACGGCTCTAATAGTGGCTGCTATATCTCTTTGCTCATCAAGCGATGGCAAAGGTATTAGCATATTAAAGAAATCTTTTATCGAGACATTCAGCAGTCCGTGATTTCTTGCTCCTTCAACAACAATTTCTGCAATATCTTTGTGCCATTTCTTTGACTCAAAGTAAAACAAAAGATAATCTGAGTCAATGAGTTTTTCTTTTGGCTGGAAGCAGATATAGAGGGGAGACAATACACCTGATTCATATTTGTCCAACCTTTTTACTGCGCCCCAAATATAATCACCTGAATAACTTTTATTGTATGCGAAATCGCCCTTTTTAAGAATATAATAATTGCTTAGATTCTCACTTGCAACTACTTTGTTGAAGAATGAACATTGATCAATCAGTCCATATTGAGCTGCGATTGTAAGAATACGGTTTGATTCAATAGTGGTATTTCTCCTTGTTATGCGTGTGCAAATATCACCAAGTTGACATACTGACCAGTTATCAACATATTTCTTATTGATTCTCTGACGAGGGACATTTTCTCTTGGTGAGCAGTATACTTCTTCAACAATTGAGGACTTTAGTTTTTCCAAATCCTCAATCAGCCTCCTTTGGGTAGCTATGCGCTCATCGAGTAGTCCCAAGGACCGAGTTATTTTTTCTTGCTCTTCTAAAGATGGAACATGTATAGTGATGGGATTAATATGAATATTATTGATTTGAGGAATAGTTGAGGTATCCGCAATTCGACTTAATCTTGCTCGGAGAATGAAATAAAACAAATATTGATCTGAGATAAACGAATTATCTGCTTTAATTCCCATCAAATTGGTATCAATATTAATCGGGAAGAGATTCATTCTGACCTTGTTGGTTAGGATTGCGGCACCTCTTTTAGAGAAAACGACACAGCCTTCTGGTAAAATATTCTTTCCTCGTTGGCTCAGATATGGAGTTTCTCCTAAATATTTCTCACACCAATTTAGTTGTTCAACCTTGTAATATGGTATTATTCCAAATTTTGAACTAACACAATTGGGGCTTTCTCCGCTAAAAATGCGTATATAGTCACCCAGTCGACACTTTTTCCACGGCTCGGTGAAGCCGGGGAAGCGCAAAACGGGCGAATTGATGCGATATTTTCTTTAATTATCCTAATCAATTCATTTCAACGAATATGGAAAAAGAAAAAATCACAATCAAAGATCTCGCTGTCCTTTGGAAAAAGGACAAGCGACAGTATGTGAAGCAATCCACATACTCAGCCTACGCCCTAATCGTAGAGAATCAAATAATCCCGACATTCGGGAATCTTTACGCCTTGACCGAAGCGGATGTGCAGTCGTTTGTAATCGACCGACTTAACTCCGGTCTGAGTCAGAAGTACGTCAAGGACATACTCATAGTCCTGAAAATGATAGTTCGCTTCGGCGAAAAGCACGGCTATCTCCAACACTGCGAGTGGGACATCAAATATCCGACCGCTCCCGAAAAGCAAGGCTTAGAAGTCCTGACAGCCGCAAACCACCGCAAAATTCTGGACTACATCAGCCAGAACTTCACATTCCGCAATCTCGGCATATACGTCTGCCTTACGACCGGGCTACGCATCGGGGAGGTATGCGGCTTGAAATGGTGCGATCTCGACATTGAACGCTCAATGCTGACTGTGCAACGCACGGTGGAGAGAATCTATGTTCTCGAAGATGACGGCACCAAACACACTCAAATCGTCGTCAATACTCCCAAGACCGCAAACTCCGCCCGCGAAATACCGCTCAACAAGCCCCTGATGACAATGATACGACCCTTTAAGAAGGTCGTCAACAACGAATACTACGTCATAAGCAACGAGCCGCAGCCCATTGAGCCGCGTACCTACCGCAACTACTACATGAAGCTGATGAAACAGCTCGGCATACCCCCGCTGAAATTTCACGGACTACGCCATAGTTTCGCCACACGCTGCATCGAAAGCAACTGCGATTACAAAACGGTCAGCGTCATACTCGGCCATGCCGACATCGCCACAACTCTCAACCTTTACGTCCATCCGGGCGCTGAGCAAAAGAAAAAGTGCATCGACAAAATGCTCCGCTCCCTCTGACGCGGAGAAACATCCCCGCTACAATAGTTTGGTTTGGTTCGGGCTTTATATATGCCCAACCAAACCTAAACTTATATGGAAATACTCAGCAAAAAGAAGGTTGGGCGTGAGTGTTGTTGTCCTCATAGGTTACATGGGCATTGAGCGGAAACGATTTTCCAATTGTTCGAGCCGGTCAATTAGTGCATCAAACGACAGCTTCTCCCCGTAAATCATGGAGGTTTTCATTGTTTCGTAGTCAAGGCGCATTTTGTCGCGCAATTCGCCAGTCGGACAGAATGCGATGGTTGACGGATGGTTAAGCTCGTAGTTTACACCGCCGACATGATAGAATCGTTGGCGATGGGCGATGATTTCCTGATATAATTCCATGTCGGAGAGTGCGGCTTCTGCAAAAGCAGTGTCCATCAGTCGCTCCAAATCATAAAGATGGCGGCTCATGCGGTCGGAGCGAGGTGAACGACGCTGGTATTCCTCATTGAGCAGAAAGGCTTTTTCAAGGAATGTGCGTGTCGGTGTTATGGTCGGTATTTCGGCAAATGTCTCACCGTCAATCTCCGGGAAAGCATTGCCAACGAGTGATGATATGCGCTTGACTTCAAACGGTTCTTTCATCGAAAGACAACTTATCTCAATCTTGACTACGGGACGCACATACGCATCAGAGTCAACTTTGACCGGATAGTGAATCTCTATGATTACCGGATCGCTGTCGTGGTCGATTGGCGAACCGTCCTTCTTTGTGGTTATCGGTACTACCTTGCATTCGCCTAAACCGGATTCTATAAGTTTCGATTCCAATTCCTTTGCGAACTCGCCAAGTATATAATCACGATTGACAATGCGGAGATTCTTCACCTGATTGTTAGTTGCAGCTTTAGCGCAATCCTTACCAAGTTCATTGAGATAGAAATCACGATAGAGGGCTATGTCGATGTCTTCCGAAAAGCGGTCAATCAGGTTCCAGCCTTTGCTGAGACTTGTTCCACCTTTGAAGAACATATACTTTGCCGGGGAAAGGGAAAACAGAACCTTCAAAATGGCAGTAACCCACCAGTCCTTTTCAACCGCACCCACGCTGATGTTCTTTTCATTTGCTATAATATATGCCGACTGTTGACGGTCAGCATCCGAGGCATCAATCCATCTGCTCATTTCGTTTGATTTTATCCTTTGTTTCGATAATAATTTTTCTAATCCAGCGCGGAGCACGAGCTATATCTTCTTGCCATGTCTCTTCCTCCGGGCTTTCTTTCAACACGCCATAAACTACGTCAAGAGTATTATCATCAACATTATATTGCTTGATAGACTTTAGCGCAAGCACTAATATCGGCATAATCTTGCCCTTATATGCAAATGTCGATGGCACACTATGTTTAAGAGTCAGAGTACGTTTGCCAATCTTTATTTTACGTGGTGTTCCTGATGTAAGATACACGGAGTTCATTGGAACTTGTGTTGAAAAACCGAGATAATTCTCAGCAGTCGCTCCGGTTGGCAACAGTTGCGCATCATCACGTTTTGCTATGGTCTGTGCTATTTCTCCTATCGTCGGAATAACGGGCCCAAATCGTGATTCTTTTGGCTTAACGTATATCCCTGTGGCAACTCTGACAAGCTTCCCTTCATTGCATAGTTCTGACAATATGTTGGAGGCGTAGTGAGTATCAATAGGCAAAAAGCTATCCGGCAAGAAGATGGTGCCCTTCTTGCTGCGATTGACCTTTGAGATAATTGTTTGTTTCATATCGCGATGAGTAAAAAAGGAAAATAAACGCTTAATTGTCCTTTCTCAGCAGTGCAAAGTTAGTGTTTTATTTCCAATTACACAAAACATTACATCCAATTAAATAGGATTTTACATCAGCCGCAAATCATAGGTGTGGTATGATATGTCAGTTTGGTTTAGTCCGGGTAATATATACCCGACTTAAACCAAACCAACATATAGATAGGGCTGGTGAAAAGAAAAATTATTCTTTTGCATAGTTCTACTTTAGACGTGAGGCACGAGTAAGACGGTCTTCCTTGATGTAGCGGCTGAGTGATGCTTCGGTGGTGTGGCCCGTGGCTGCACAGATTACATCTCGGTCATTACCTCGTAGTCGCATATTAGTGGCGAATGAGCGGCGCCCGGTGTGGCAGCTCACCATCTGCCATCGCTGGTATATGTCGGTTTTGCGTCCGGCTCTGCCATTGCCTACGTCGGCGGTATATGCCTTGGTAACATATCCGGCTAATGTACTTTCCGGATTTGCCTCATATACAGCTTTCATTATTTCTTTCAGCGCATCGTTGAACTTCTGGTTGCTGATTACACGTGGCATCGCCTTTCCGTCATCGTATAAGTCGAGGATTGCTTGAGTTTCGGGCAAAATCTTTACCACCGATACCTTATCGGTCTTTTTTGCTTTATATTGGATATATCGTTCTCCATCCTCTGTTACATGAATGGAGTTGTAATTGAGTTGTTCGAGGTCGGAGTGTCTGGCTCCTGTCCAGCACATCAATATGAACTGATTGCGCACGGTTCTGAGGTGTTCGGTTGGCAACTCTTGTTTTGCTATCAGATCAATCTCACTTTCGAGCAGAGCGATACTTTCCGCCTCCTCTTTCAGCTTTTCACATCTAAGGAAATCTTCTGCCATACATTGTATGCGCATCGGTTGGTCGCGGATAACGGTCTTGATTACCTTGATATGGTCGCCGATAGTATTTAGCTTTAATCCCTCTCCATAGGCAAAGGATAGATAATCGGAATAAAACGACTTATTGAGTTCGTCAAACCGAATATCGGTGATATGCTTCTTCTTCATAAAGTCGCGGATATAGCGGCGAAGATGCTTGTAGTGCTGTATCGTTTTCAGTCCAATTGGTTTGCCGTGCCATGTTCGAGCCGGGGCAGCATCAATAAAGACATCAAGAGCCACAATGAAGGATTCTTCACGCTGTCGGAGCATCGCTTCAAGTTCTTCTTTTTTGCGCCGCTGTTCAGCCTCACGTTGAGCTTTCTTACGCTCTTGTGCTTCTTCCTGTGCTTTCCGTTGTGCCTCCTGAAACTCGCGTTGCTCTTTATGGGCGAATTCATCTATCGCCTTATCAAGTTTCGTTCTTGAACCTTTAGGGTCGTTGATTATAGTATCAATCAGAGCCGACATTTCATCAAGCTTGTCGCAGAGTTCCTTCCCTGGACCGGCACGAAATGTATTCCACCGTCCGGGAGTGGAAATGGCGTCATTCCAAGTCTTGATGTCAACTTCAATTCGAGAGTGGAGCATAAGATTGGAGTTGAAGCCAACGCGACGGGTATAAAGAGGCGCAACGCCGGTTTTCTTGGTGGTTCGCAGTACGAATTTAGTATATGCTGATTTAGCCATATTCGATAAGTGTTTATCTAATAACGGCAAAGGTATATGATATAGTTCAAAAGTTGATACAAAGTTGATACAAATCAAAGCGACATTATGATGCTTTTTGCGACTTTATGAAATTGTTAAAATGTATAACCATTTAATATTGGCATATTTACAAAATCGAAGTTTCACGAAATATCACAAAAGTTGCCCTTCTACGGCAGCCTCGGCTATCTCGGCGACGAAGGCATCAGCTACGGCACCGACATCGAGCGCTACACCGCACGTCTCAAGACCGAGTACCAGGCATTTCCATTCCTGCGTGTAGGAGCCAACGCCGGTTACACCCACAGCGTCACCAACAACATGTATGGTGTATTCAACTGCATGACCGACATGGCCCCCATCTATCCGCTCTTCGTCCGCGACGGGGAAGGCCGCATCATGCACGACGAGCATGGTCCGGTGTATGACTACGGTGCCGGCAACAATGCCGGTCTCGACCGTCCCTGCGACAACAATGGCAACTATATCCAGGAGGATCTTCTCAACCAGAGCAAAAACGTGAGCAATGCCTTCAACATCCAGGGCTATGCCAATTTCGACTTCCTGAAGCATTTCCGACTCACCGTCAACGGTAGCGTCTACATTACCGAAAACCGTATCAGCTACGGCACAAACCCCTACTACGGTTATAGCGCCGGCGAGTCGATCCAAGGTTCGGTGTCTACTTACCATTATCGCACCACCGACACAAACTATCAGCAACTTCTTAACTATAATAACGTCTTCGGCAAGCACAGTGTCGATGTCCTCCTTGGTCATGAATACTCCCGCAACTCGCAGACCACCCTTTATGCCTCGCGCAACAAGGTGGCCATGTTCGACCAGAACAAGGAGCTCGACGGTGCCATCATCGACGGCAGCATGGGCGGCAACATCACACACTATAATGTTGAAGGTTTCTTCGTCCGTGGCCAGTATGACTACGACAACCGCTATTTCGCATCCATGTCGTTCCGCCGTGACGGTTCATCTAATTTCCATCCCGACCACCGCTGGGGTAACTTCTGGTCAGTTGGCGGCGCATGGATAATGAGCAAGGAGGAATGGTTCCCCACCACTCCGTTGGTCAACATGCTCAAGCTCAAACTCTCCTATGGTGAGCAAGGCAACGATGCCATCGGTTCGTTCCGCTATGTCGACACCTACTCAATCACAAACTCCGACGGCAACGTGGCTTACGTATTCTCAAGCAAAGGTAACCCCGACATCACATGGGAGACCGTAGGCAGCCTCAATGCCGGTGTGGAATTCGAGCTTTTCAGCAGCCGTCTGCGCGGCGGTGTTGAATTCTATAAGCGCGACACCCGCGACATGCTTATGTGGTTCACATCTCCCTACTCGCTCGGTTACTCCGGCTACTACGACAACGTGGGCGACATGAGCAACACCGGTGTGGAAGTGGAACTCTCAGGCGACATCATCGCCACAAAGAATATCACCTGGACCGTGGGACTCAATCTCTCATGGGAAAAGAACCGCGTCACCTATCTCCCCGAGGAGAACAAGCGTGACAAGGTAGACGGAGTCAACGGCTACAGCAGCGGTTACTTCTACTATGGCGAAGGGCTTCCGGTCAACACATGGTACCTCAAGCGTTATGCCGGAGTCAGCGACCGTGGCGAAGCCCTCTACTATGCCGATCAACTCGATGCCGACGGCAATGTGGTAGGTGAGTACACCACCACCGACTATTCCGAGGCCACATATCATATCTGCGGCTCGGCGCTGCCCAAAGTGTTCGGCGGCTTCAACACGTCGCTCCGCATCTATGGTTTCGACCTCAATGCGCAGTTTAACTACTCGATCGGCGGCAAGAAGTATGATTCAGCCTACCAGACACTTATGACCAATCCTAACGGTTCGCTCGTAGGTACTCAGGTACACAAGGATGTGTTCAACGCATGGTCAGTCGAAAATCCGACTTCAGAGATTCCACGCTGGCAGTACAACGACCTGTATGCAGCATCAGCTTCTGATCGTTGGCTCACCGACGCAAGCTATCTCTCGCTGCGCAATCTTACACTTGGCTATACTCTCCCCGCGTCGTTGACATCGCGCATCCACATGTCGAAAGTCAGGATCTACTGCGCGGCTGAGAATATCGCCTATTGGACAAAGCGTAAAGGTTTCGACCCCCGAATGTTTGCAGCCTACGGTGTCACAGCCGGCTACTCCTACCCGATGCGTACCATCTCAGGCGGCCTCTCCGTGGAATTCTAATCCTCACCTCATTCAAAATCGCTTAAAAAGATGAAAAAACAGATTATATATTCTCTTCTTGCGGCTGCCATGACACCATGTCTCACAGGCTGCCTCGAGGAGTTCACCCCGACTGATTTTGCTACGGCTGACCAGGTGCAGAGTGCCGACAAGCGTTCTCTGTCAAACGCCGTGGCCGCCTATATGACCTCTGCCACCATGAGTGCTGACGGTGGCACTCAGTATGATATCGGTTTCATGGGTTTTGCCATCTGGCGCGACGCCATGACTGCCGACCTCCCCATCTACAAGCAGGGCTACGATTATTTCAGCGTGTTCGGCTACAATACACAGCTCGGCGACTATTCACTCCAGAGCCTGTTCTGGCAGCGCTATTATTACCTTGTCCAGAAAGCTAACCTCGTGCTCGGTGTCACTGATCCGGAAGTGGAGGAAGAACTTCCCTATATGGGCAATGCGCTTGCCTACCGCGCAATGGCCTATATGGATATGGCGCGCCTGTATGAGTACCGCCACACCGACGTCGGTTATCTTGACGCTGCCGGTGACGCCATCAAGGGGCTCACCGTGCCTATCGTCACCGAGAAGACCACCGACTCGGAAGGCCGAAGCAATCCACGTGCTCCCTTCTACGAACTCTACCGTTTCATCCTCACTGATCTCAACAATGCCGAGAAGTATCTGTCCGACGTGCATGCTGCCACCTCTAAGCTCGACGCTTGCCTCGGAGTGGTCTATGGCTTGAAAGCTCGTTTCTATCTGGAACTCGGTACGCGTTTCACCAACTATCCCGACGACCTCTCCAAGCAGATTGACAACGAATCGGCTGAAAATCTGGCTAAATATGACACCTTCGGTCTCAACACAGCGTCACAGTATCTCAACCTCGCTGCCGAATATGCCCGCAAGGCCATAGCCGAGGGATTCTCTCCCATAAGCGAGCAGCAGTGGTTTGACCCCAAGACAGGTTTCAACTCCCCCAACTCGTCATGGATGTGGTGTATCACCATTTCTCCTGACGATCCTATCGCTACAGCGTTCGTGTGGCAGTCGTTCGTGTCATTCATGTCGCCCGAAGCCACATGGGGCATTGCAGCTCCAACTTACGGCGCTTCACGCATGATTGACGCGCGTCTCTTCTCCACTATCGCCGACAATGACTGGCGCAAGACCACTTGGATTGCCCCGGAGGATGCCACGGACCTCAACGCCTTCAACACAAAGTATGCCCGCGGCACAGCCATGAGTTACTCGGAGTGGTGTGAGCTCCCCGGCTATGTGGGAATGAAATTCCATCCCGGTTCAGGCGACCGTTCAACCTCGTCGACAGGTAACGCTTCGAGCTTCCCGCTCATGCGTGTCGAGGAGATGTATCTCATCGAAGCCGAGGCCAAAGGACGTGTGGCAGGTGCCGGCGCAGGTGCCCAGCTGCTCGAATCGTTCATCAACACATATCGCTGCACCGACGGCAACTACAGCTGTCCCAAGTCATCCCTTGAGTCATTCATCGATGAGGTGTTCCGCCAGAAGCGTATCGAATTCTGGGGTGAAGGCCTCGTGCTTTGGGACTACCGTCGTCTTGAGAAAGCCATTGAACGCGGATACCCCGGAACAAACCACTATGACCAGTATCTGTTCAACTCATATCCCAATGCCGTGGCTCCATGGACCACACTTTACATCCCCGACAGCGAGACAAACTACAATAATGCGGTGGTGCTCAACCCCGACCCATCCAATGCTATCCCGCTCTGGACTGAATAATATAATCCTAAAGCCAAGTAATAAATTATGAAATCGCTATATCAACTGGTTTTTGCGGCCATAGCCTTTACATTGCCGCTCGCGTCATGTTCGGATGACGATGATTATACCCCCGGCGAGCCCGAACCGGCCGGTTCACCAGCGGCCTATTTCCCCACCCAGGATGCATACTCCTATACCTTTACCACAGATGATGAGAACAAGAGCTTTGACATCGTGGTTAAGCGCCTCTATGCCGACGCCGCAGTCTCTGTGCCTGTTACCTTGACATCTGATGTCGAGGGTTTCACCGGAGCTCCCACCATCGAGTTCGCCGCCGGGCAGGAGACCGCCACATATTCAGTGGACTGCGCCGGTATTCCCCTCCAGCAGGAGTGCTCTGTCGAGATTTCTCTTCCCGATGATTATGCCGCCATCTATGCCGAGGGCACATCGTCGGTGAGCATCAAGTCACTTGTGGCCGACTGGGAACTCTGGGCTCCTGACGTGGAATTCGTGTTCTCAAGCACTTTCAGCCCCGTGCGTGGCAACATTTACGCAATGAAGGGTACCCGCCGTCTGAAATTCGAGAATTTCCTCAATTCCGGATGGGATCTTGAGATGGAAGTCGAGGACCGCGGCACAGGTTCATATTATGCTATCCTCTATCCTCTCAACTACCACTCCTATTACATCGATTACTGGGGTGAGAGCAACGGATATGACTGCTGGTATTTCTATGATCCCAAGACCGACTACTGGCCCTCATGGAGCCCCGACAATTCGGACCTCATGATTGACTATGCTCTCTGCTATGAGTATGACGATACCCCCTACCGTTACACTTATCTGTATATCGACAAGGAAACACCGAACAATAATGTCGGTTCATTCACGTTCTCGTTCGACTACTCAAACGGTACTTCCGACTGGAACTATGTGAACTTCAGCTGCGGTGAGACTCTGTTTGAGATGTTCTGATGACCAACCAATCGACAAAAATTTCTGACACAATGAAAAATTTCAAAATACTCGCCATGACGCTCTGCTGCATCCTTGCAATGGGTTTTGCAGCCTGTAGCGATGATGACGATGCCGTCAAGACGGCGTTGAAGGACCCGGCTCTCTCCAATGTTTCGGAGTCGGTCAGCTCCCTGACATTTTCATGGGACAAGGTTGACAATGCCACCCAGTATGGCTACGAACTCGTGGACGAAGCCGGCGAAATGGTGGCCACAGATGTCACCAAAGGCACTTCGGTGAAGTTCACCGGTCTCAAGCCGGCCACCACTTACACCCTCTCTGTATGGGCCTATGCACCCCTTTACGGTGAGATGTCAACATCGAAAATAGCCACCCTTACCGGTACCACCGCGGCCACCGAACCCCTCGCGGCTCCCCGCCCCGAAGCCACTGTGGCCGCAGGAGTGGTGACTGTGACTTGGGAGGATGTGCCCCACGCCACATCGTATGTCTATTCCTACCCGGTGCTTGACAAGGCTACAGCCGAGACAAACATCGTCACCGGTGAGACTTCCGACACTTCGGTGACCATCGAAGGGCTTGACCTCACCGCCCATACATTCACTGTCTACGCCACAAGCACCGATGAGGCTTATACTGACTCTCCGGAGGCCACAGTGTCGTTCACTATCTCGCACGACGAGCTCTACACCGTGACAGGTAAATACACAAGCGCCCACCTGGGTCAGACGTTCGATGTCACAATGGTGGCTTATGACGATAATACCTACACGTTGTTTGCATGGTATGGTGTGGACTATTATAATTTTGACTTCTCTGTCAATGCCGACGGTGTTATTGTCCCCAACAGTTCATACGCTCTCAACAGTCTCGGCGACTATATCATCCCCACAGGTGTCAGCTCTATGCCTGAGGTGTACATTTCGTCGACCAATTCCTCGACATTCACCGGCAACAAGCGTCAGGGTGAAATCCACATCTACACCTGTAACTACGAAAGCGGTGTCGACACCTTCGTCTGGTCACCCTCGCGTCAGGAACTCTGGCGTGCCACAGGCACTTATTCAAGCCACATCAACGGCAAGACCTACAATGAGACCCTCATTGCTTACGACGATGGTTCATACACGCTCGAACCGTGGTATGGCGTGGATGGCTATAACCTTGAGTTCAAGATTGACAACGGTCAGTTCGTGCTTACCGAATACTATGGTATATACGATGCCGGCTATTGGGTCAACACCGGTCTGACCGGCGATGACGACTACGGCTTCTACATCTGGGCTTACGATAACTACTGCCGTCTCGAAGGAAACCGCCTGGCCGGTACGCTCACACTCTACACCGAGTCGATGAACGGCCCATGGGGCGAGGATGTCTTCACTTGGGGTACATCAGGCCGCGATCTTACCATTGACGATCTCGTTGGCGAATATAACTTCGTGACTAAGGGTCAGGAATACTTGACTGACTACACCAACTGGTATACATTCGAGTATGATGGAACTTATAAGGTGACTAAATCGGCAGACGATCCCAATTCGCTTGTGTTCGACTATTTCTATTGGTATGACTATCCTGTGACCGGTAAGGTGGACATGGAGGCCAAGACCATCACATTCCAGCCGCAGTCAATGGGATATTACCTCTTCGCAAGCTCTGACGGCCCTGATGTGCCTGTAGTGGCTACATTCGATGAAAATCTTGTGATTACGTTTACTAACTGGAACTGTTGGTATGATTTTGGTGCCGATGGTTACTACTATTATTTCTACGACACAAGCACAGTCTTCTCGAAGATCTGATCTGATATCCCCGGTCAACTCGTGATGGGTGAGCGATAAGATAGAACGCTAAGTCAGCTGCCGGACAACTTTTTGAGTCCGGCAGTTGTCTTTTTATATACGTAGGTATGGAAAAGGGAAATTGTTACAATATATGTTTCGGTGTAACATTTTTGTAATAAATTTGTATTTGGGTTATTTTGCTGAAAATCAATGATGTATGTGTGATTGTAACAAGATTGTCATTGTGTTAACATATTTTTACAAATAATTTCTACAATTTGGTGAAAAAGGCAGTAATTTTGAATCGTCAAACAAAAACAATGACACCGAAAAACTAACAGTCACATTCATCTCTCTAAAAACATTACTATTATGGGAACTCAGGAATTTCAGGAAAAGCTTATGAGCCTTCAAGGCAATCTGC